>Ga0073906_1001998_pt1 | contig 28791 bp, 24 predicted proteins | sample Inofromicrocosms_FD_65485 | JGI IMG/M metagenome (GOLD analysis project Ga0073906, IMG submission 65485) | Mouse cecum microbial communities from Vienna, Austria - Inoculum for glucosamine and mucus D2O microcosms | ecosystem: Host-associated > Mammals > Digestive system > Large intestine >...
AAAAGACGGTATGTTTGCGTTTTCAGTGGCAGATGAACTGGGTGTTCCTATGATGGTACACACAGGATCCGGCATTCCATTTTCGGATCCGATGAAAGTTTTAAAAGCTGCAAAAACATTTCCCAAGCTAAAGATCGTGCTTGCGCATGCAGGTATGGGAATGTTTACACATCAGGCAGTTTATGTGGCGGAGGTCTGTCCCAATGTATACCTGGAGCCAAGCTGGACAGGGATTTTTGATACAGGCGAGATATATAGAAAGGTCGGGGCAAGAAGAATGCTTTTTTCCTCGGATCATGTGAATAATGTTCCGGTTGAACTAAAAAAATATGAGTCAGTAATTCCTGCCCATGAGCTGGACTGGGTACTTGGAAAAACGGCCTGTGAAGTATTTGGTATATAATGGCTGTTGTCCCCGGAAAGAAAAGTTTATGTTATAATTACAATATAGTGAATTGTGAAAAGGCAAAAACGGAAGGGGAATCACAGGTTGAACACAAACTGGAAAGAAAAAGCAAAGCAGAGCTTTCATCATCAGAGCATTGCTACAAAAATGTCAGCTTTTATGATGATCATTATTGCTACTGTGTTAGTTATGACAATGGTGATCCTGCAGTCTTACAGAAACCGTACTTTATACGAAAAGATCAGGGACGTATCGATGGCGAATCTGGTCAGTATCAGTATGCTGATACATAATACAGTGAAAAATATAGATACCTATTCCTATATCTGCCTGTCTAACGCTAGAGTGCAGAGTACTCTGGAAGGAAGGATGCAGGGACAGGCAGATTATCGGATGGTAGAACAGGTGGATGGATATCTGGATGAACTGACAGGCAATATTGATCTGATCGAGTCTATCTATATATTCAGTAAACAGAGACTTCTTGCCAGTGCTGACAAATCAGGCAAACGGGTTCTGGTGCATTCAGACATCCGGGAATATGGGTGGTACGGGGAGGACGACGGCAGATACCGGTTAAATTATTATTGCGATGATATGTTTCTTGAGAAGACAGACATACCGGCAATTTCCTTCAGCCGTGCCATCCGCAGTCTGGCTACTATGAAGCCCATGGGATATATGGTGATCAACGTATCACAGGAAATGCTGGAACAGACACTGACAAATCAGGAAACAAACGAGTTTGATATCCGCTATGCTATATTTACTGAACAGGGGGAACCTGTGATCAATACCGTAGACGATGGATTTCAGGGACAGCTAAAAATGCTGCGGAAGGATATGATGGAGCAGGAGGAAACTTCGGTTGTAGAGAGGTTCGGCGGCAGCAGATATTATGTGTCCCTGTATCAGGACAACGGACTGGTCTATATGAATATGCTGTCTTTCGATGAAGTATATCAGCGGGAGCAAAGCGGAACGATCATTACACTGCTTTTACTGGTGCTGCAGTCCCTTGTTATTTTTGCGGGGACTTTGTTTGTTGCACGCTGGTATACCCAGCCAATTAACGCATTGATGCAGTCTATGGAGCAGGTAAAGTGCGGAAAATTTGAACGTGTGGCAATTCGGACCAGCCATTACGAGATTCAGGAGTTTGTCAATGTCTATAACGAGATGGTAGATGAGATTCAGAACCTGCTGGTTCAGACGAAGCAGGTGGAACGACAAAAGCGAAAGGCAGACCTGGATGTGCTGAATATGCAGATCCATCCGCATTTTCTGTATAATACTTTTGATTCTATAAAATCCTTATTTTTATTAAAACGCTATGACGATGCTTATCGAATGATGAACGAACTGGCACAGTTTTATAAGATCAATCTGAGCAAGGGCGATGATTTTATCACGATCGAGCGGGAAGTCCAGATGCTGACCAGCTATCTGGAAATTCAGAAGATGCGGTATAGCGATGAGTTTGACGTGATTTATGAAGTGGATCCGGAGTCATTTCACTGCAAAATATTAAAGCTTGTACTACAGCCTCTTGTAGAAAATTCAATCAACCACGGGATTCATGGATTTACGGAACAGGGGCTGATCACCATCCGCATTTCGGTACAGGAAGATACCTGTCTGAAGCTGGAAGTCCTGGACAATGGGATTGGGATGTCTCAGGAGCTGCTAGATGAGATCCTTCATCAGGAGAAGCATGAGAATGAAAAATCGTTCGGTCTGATGGGAACCTTCTGGCGATTGGAATATTGCTATGGAGAGCAGACATCCTATGAGATTCATAGCAGAAAAAATCAGGGAACTCACATTATTCTGTATATTCCTCTGCAGAAATTCTGAATGCCAATGTATGCAGAAAGGCCGCAGGCGGCAGGACTTCTGCATGCATTTTCCAAAGTGTTCTTATATGTATTTAGTGAGAGAGGAGAAGAGCCTATGCTGAAACTGATGATCGTAGACGATGAATATTTAATCCGCCAGTATATACGCAATTGCATCGACTGGAAAAAGCTTGGATACAGGATTGTTGGAGAATTTGAATCTGCCGCATCCGCTTTACGGGCAGCAAAAGAAACCAGGCCGGATGTTGTATTGACGGATATCTGTATGCCGGAGATTGACGGACTGTCTTTTACAGAAAAAATAAAAGAGTGCTTACCGGATGTGAAGGTTATCGTAGTAACTGGCCATGATGACTTTGCATATGCGCAGAGGGGGATTCAGGTAGGATTGGACAATTATCTGCTGAAGCCTGTGAATGAAGAGGAATTAAAAGCAGTTGCACTAGAGACGAAAGAACGGATATTGGCAGATAAAAAACAGAATCTGTTATTTCAGGAGCTGGCAGATTACCGGAAAGAAAATGAGACTATAGTACGGGAATATTATCTGCGGAAGCTTTTGGAAATGGATGCGGAGGAAGAGATACTGAATTCACCGATCATTCACCAGTGGATTCCTGGAAATTGGGACTTTTTTCAGGCAGCTGTGCTTGGATTCGATGACTTTTCTCAAATATTAGCCGGAAATCACATCAAAAAGGGAGATTCAGAATGGCTGGAACGATATCTGCAGCTTCATGCGGGAAAAAGATTTGTATGGGTGCCGGATAAATTTGGACATATGGTATTGATCTGCCTCTGTTCTGATTTCATGTGGGAACCGTTTTTAGAACAACTGGAAGTGGAATGGATGGATACATTTCACTTCTCGATTGCGTATGGAATAGGAATGGAACAATACAGCATAGAGGATATTCATGAATCCTATCTTTTGGCAAATAACCGTCTGAATTGTGCGATCGCATTTGGTGATAACCGGTATCGAAATAATCGAGAGGGACAGCAGGCGGAACGCAGAGTCAGGCCGATCGCATTTACGGACCTGAAAAAACTACAGCAATATATAGAAACAGATTCCCCCGCCCAAATGCTGTCTCTGGTCGACAAATGGTTTGAAGGCTGGAAGCATACAAATCTGATGGACCTCTCGTATCTGCGCCTGCAACTGCTGAACGCGGTGTTCTATCTCTATTTGATGAATCACGGATCGACAGAAAACTTTCAGGAGGAATATAACCAGCATTATCAAAAGGTATTCCAGACACCTACACTGCATTTTTTGCAGGAGTATTTTGTTGAGATCTGTAAAAAGATGATGAAAAGATGCGGAGAGAACAGCAGTGCACGTCCGTCCAGATTGATTTATACGATCAAACAATACATGGAAGAGCATATCAGTGAACCAGAGCTGTCACTGGCATCGGCGGCAAAGGTTTTTTATCTGAACAGCAGCTACCTGAGCAGGATTTTTAAGAAGGAGACAGGACGGTCTTTCGTAGAATACCTCACAGATCTGCGCATTGAAAAAGCAAAATTACTGCTGAAAAACAGCGACCTGAAAATTTACGAAATTGCAGAAAGGGTGGGAATTGATAATCCAAATTATTTTGGTATTTTGTTTAAAAAAGTAGAGGGCTGTTCTCCGCTGGAATATCGAGGAAGATAAATATAAACTTTTTGAACAGGATTATTTTATATGATGGGGTTGTACAATGTGGATATAAAAATACAGAATATGTAAAAATATTTGTATAATTAGTAAAAATGCAAAGAAAAAGAAGGGACTCTAAGAGTTATAATCAAAATACCAGAAAAAGTTATAAAATCTTTTGACAGGAAGGAGGAGGTTATCGGGATTGATACCGATAACAAAGAAACGATGAAAAATTGGTGGAGGAAAGGCGGTGCAGTCTGTATGGCAGCGGTGCTGGCTGTATCATTGGCTGCCTGTGGAAGTACAGGAGAAAGCAAAACAGAAAGCAAAGGAGAAGAGAATACCTCAGATGTGGGAGAGCAGATTGAACTTACACTGGGACATATTTATGTAGATGCCTCCAATGGTCAGACCGTTGCATGGGAAAAGGCGCTGAACGAATATAAAGAAGCCCATCCTAATGTAACGATCAAGGAAGATAAGGCTGATAATGATGCTTACAAAACAAAACTGAAGACGACACTTGCAGCAGGCTCTGCCCCGGATGTGTTTTGTTCCTGGGGAGGCGGATTTTCAACTTCCTTTGTGGATGCGGGGATGGTAGAAAATCTGGACTCTTATGTGGAAAGCGGTGTGATTAATATGGATGAAATGCTTCCGAATATCTGTAACAATTTCTACTATGATGACTCCCTGTACGGCCTTCCGTTGGACAGCTTCTTAGGCGTACTGGTATGCAACCAGGAGGTATTTGATGAATATGAAGTAGAAGCACCGGAGACACTGGAGGATCTGTATGAGATTTCAGATGTATTTAATGCAAACGGTATTGTGCCTATCGCTATGGGAGAGAAGGATAAGTGGCCGGGTCTGTTCCCCTTTGGAATTCTGGCTCTTCGTTACGGTGGAGTGGATGAAACAACAGCACTTCTGAACGGTGAGGGAAAATTTGACCAGGAATATGTGAGAAAGTCAGCAGAAACTTTGATCGAAATGGTTGATAAGGGAGTATTTTCGGATAGCTCGGTTGCCCTGACAAATGATGAGGCTCTGAATGAATTTCAGCAGGGACGTGCCGCAATGTACTACAGCGGAACCTGGCAGGTAGGTGATTTTATCGGAGAAGGCATGAATCTGACATTGGTAAATTTCCCGTCGATCGAAGGCGCTTCTGGTGATCAGAATGCGTATATCGGCGGTGCGAGCGCCACTTTGATGGTATCTGCAAAATCTGAAAATGTGGAAGCGGCTGTGGAACTTGCTGTATTTATGAGCCAGAAGTTTTCAGATTATGCCTATGAAACCGGAGCGATTCTTCCTACCTGGATCTATGAAGGAGATGCAGAGCTTCAGGATTTCCAAGTGAGATTAGGGGAACTGATGGAAGGAGCGGATGGTTTTTGCCTTGCATGGAATACACTTCTGGATGCAGAAGCAGCAAGTGTCCATGAAAATTGTACACAAGGATTCTATGCAAAGCAGATGACAGTAGATGAATATATCAAAGCAATGGATGCGACCCGCTGATTTTTTCGAAATTTTGACTGGTTTGTAACACTTTCTTACGGAATGCGCGGCAATCATTTGCCGCGCAAGCGATTACAAATAGCGAGGGGATAGAAATGAACCGATTTATGGGAAATAAAAAGGCAATTGCTGTTTTCATCCTGCCGTCACTGTTTTTGTTCGGCGGCCTGCTGCTTGTGTCGATTGGATTCTCTGTTTACTACAGTACCCTGGAATGGAGCGGGATCGGAGAGGGCACTTTTATCGGGGCACAGAATTATTTTGAGATGCTTCAGGATGTGATCTTTCAAAAATCAGTAAAAAATTCAATGCTTCTGGCTGTTCTGACGTTATTGCTCCAGCTTCCCTTTGCTCTGTTTCTGGCACTGATTCTGACTTCCGGTATCAAAGGAGAAGGGATTTTTCGCACGATCTATTTTATTCCGGTAACGCTTTCTACCGTAGTTGTAGGACAGCTTTGGATGAAGATATATAATCCGAATTACGGGGTTCTGAATTCCTTTCTACAGTCAGCAGGACTGGAATCTTTGACACATAACTGGCTGGGGGATGTAGATACGGCGTTATACTGTGTGATTGCCGCAAATATCTGGCAATATATAGGATATCATATGTTGCTTTTGTATGCTGCAATCAAATCAATACCACAGGATATCTATGAATCGGCCCAGATTGATGGAGCGACAGGGGTAAAGGCGGCAATGAGGATTACGATTCCATTAATCCTGCCGACATTGAAAACCTGTGCGATTTTTGTGATCACGGGATGCCTGAAAGCTTTTGACCTGATTTATGTACTGACAAACGGCGGACCGGTAAACGCAACGGAAGTTCCGAGTTCTATGATGTTTAACAGCATTTTTGTGATCAACCGTTATGGCTATGGAAGCGCGATGGCAATTTTTATTGTGGCGGAATGTGTGATCATTGCGTTTGCTCTTCAGAAAATGATCAGGACACGGCAGGTAGAATATTGAAAGGAGATGTGGAAACATGAAGAAAATATTCAGCAGGCGGACCGGAAATCCTTTCATCCGTTTTATACTTATGATGTTCTTGATTTTTTTTGCGCTCTTCCAGATATATCCTTTGATATGGCTTGTGTTTTTTTCTTTTAAAAGTAATGAAGAAATTTTTGGAGGAAATATATTGGGACCGCCGAAGATCTGGAAAATAGAAAATTACAGAAATGCGCTTATGGGAGGCGATGTACTGACATATCTGCTAAACAGTATTTGGATTTCCATGGCAGTGATTTTTTTGTCGACGATCCTGATCGCAATGGCAGCTTACGCGATCAGTCGCATGAAATGGAAATTAAGCGGCGTTGTTTACTGGATCTTTATGGCGGGACTGACGATTCCGATTCATGCGACTTTACTTCCGCTTTTTATTTTATTTAAAACGATGGGGGTGCTGAACACTCCGCTGTCGCTGATCATACCATATACAGCATTTGCGTTGCCGTTTGGAATCATGGTGCTGAGAAATCACTATGAAACAATTCCGCGTGAGATGGAAGAAGCGGCCTGCATTGACGGATGCAGTATTTATCAGACTTTTTTTCACATTATCCTTCCGCTGGTGCGTCCGGCTTTGGCGACAATTGCAATTTTTTCCTTTTTATCATCCTGGAATGAGTTGATGTTTGCCATGACGTTTATCAGTGATACGAAATATAAGACGCTGACGGTCGGACTGCAGAGTCTGACAGGGATGTACTATACAGAGTGGGGGCCTGTCGGAGCAGGAATGGTGGTTGCTGCGCTCCCTGTATTGATTATCTATGTCCTGTTAAGCAAACAGGTACAGAATGCCATGCTTGCCGGCGCAACCAAGGGCTGAGATATGAAAAAAAAGAGATATGTAGAGGAGAGGACTGTATAATATCACGGAATATCATACAGTCTTCTTATTTCAGGTATGAAAAAAAATCCGCAGCTTTTCCACTGCGCTTTTTTCAATCCTGGATACATATGACCGGGAGATCCCGAGCTGCCGGGCGATTTCTCTCTGGGTATATTCTTCTCCGTTATACAGTCCATACCGCATTTTCAATACCAGCTTTTCACGCTGGGAGAGTTCATTTTCTACCTTTTCGTATAGCTTCTGGATATTTTCCTTGAGATAGAGCCGTTCCGGGACATCCTCCTCTTCCGTTTCGATGATATCATAAAGCTTGATCTCATTCCCTTCCCGGTCCGTGCCGATCGGTTCATACAGGGAGATCTCCCGGCATGTTTTTTTACGGGACCGAAGATACATCAGGATTTCATTGTCAATGCATTTGGAGGCATATGCCGCCAGCCGGTTTCCTTTTTCCGCATTGAATGTAGCCACTGCCTTGATCAGCCCAATGGTTCCGATGGAGATCAGGTCTTCCTGGTCTTCTTCCAGGTACTGGTACTTTTTGATCACATGTGCGACGAGCCGTAGATTCCGTTCGATCAAGATATGCTTTGCCTGAAGGTCTCCTTCCGTATATTTCTGGATGTAGTATTTCTCTTCCGAAGGAGTGAGGGGATTGGGAAATGATTTCAAGACGACACCTCTTGGCACATTTGATATAGTTTATGTGGAAATATGGGATTTTGTGCTTTTCCACTTAAAATTGTTGCGTGCGTTAAAAAAAGAGGTTGACAAGCCTCAGCCAGATAAGGTATGATAACAGACATCAAGCGGTACTTTCTGTACCGGGCAATCCGGCCGTTTCGGTCAAGATTCATCAACTTGTGGTAACTGAAAACTGCGGTCAGCAATGCGGACATTCTTTTCCTGTGGAAAGTACGGTTCTCAATTCAGTCTCATTCACAAATGAAAAATTGTGTATTGCAGATACCTGACCGCAAAATTTTTTCATAACAGAAAGGAAGTGTATGAATGAGCTTCAGCACAGTATTATCTGCATCCATGTTTGGTTTAAAGGTGGAATTTATCCATGTGGAGGCGGATGTGAGCAACGGCCTTCCGGCGTTTCAGATGGTGGGATACCTTTCGTCGGAGGTGAAGGAGGCGGCCGAACGGGTGCGCACGGCGATCCGCAATTCCGGCCTGGATTTTCCGGCAAAAAAGACGGTCATCAACCTGGCGCCGGCAACGATGAAGAAGCGGGGGGCGGCCTTTGACCTGCCCATTGCAGTCAGTATCCTGCTTTCCCTGGGCAGACTGGACTCCGAGGCGGTTCGATCCATGCTGATACTGGGAGAACTGAGTCTTGACGGCAAGGTACGGAAGGTACCCGGCATCCTGCCGATCGTGGCGGAGGCCAGAGCTGCCGGAATCCACGCCTGTATGGTACCACGTGTCAATGCGGCGGAGGGGGCGCTGGTCGAGGGGATCGACGTGATCGGTGTGGAGAGCCTGGAGGAGACATATCGATACCTGAGCGGAAAAGTACAGATTGCGCCGGAAACCTATCCGGCAGTCAAACAGCAGGGAGAGACTGTCCATGGCCTGGACTACGGCGATATCTGCGGCCAGGCGGCGGTGAAGCGTGCGGCGGAGGTGGCGGTGGCAGGAGGACACAACCTGCTCCTGATCGGCCCTCCGGGAAGCGGAAAATCCATGACTGCCCAGCGAATTCCCACCATCTTTCCCGACATGACGCTGGAGGAAAGCATGGAGGTCACGAAGATCTACAGCATCCTGGGAATGCTGGACAGCGAAAAACCTCTGATCCAGAACCGCCCCTTCCGGAGTGTCCACCATACCTCCACCAAGGCTGCGCTCGTGGGAGGAGGAAAGATACCGGTTCCGGGAGAGATCAGCCTGGCCCATGGGGGAGTGCTGTTTCTGGATGAGCTTCCGGAATTTCAGAAAAATGTGCTGGAAGTGCTGCGCCAGCCTCTGGAGGATCATCAGGTGCGGATCACCAGAAGCCAGGGCAGTTACCTGTTTCCGGCCAATTTTACGCTGGTGGCGGCTATGAACCCCTGCCCCTGCGGCTGCTATCCGGACATGAACCGGTGTACCTGTACGCCTGGACAGATTCAGCACTATCTGGGGAAGCTCAGCCAGCCCTTCCTGGACCGGATGGATATCTGCGTGGAAGCGCCCCGGGTGGAGTATGAATCGCTTTGCGCCAAAGGGCGGGAAGAAACCTCCGCCCAGATCCGGGAGAGGGTCTGCCGTGCCAGGGAGGTGCAGAACCGGCGTTACCAGGGCACAGGCATCCTGACGAACGCCATGCTGGGGGTTCAGGAGACGAACCGGTGGTGCGTGCTGGGGGAAGCGGAAGAAACGCTGATGAAGCAGGCATTTTCCAGCCTCGGTCTGACCGCTCGGACCTATTACAAGATCTTAAAGGTGGCCCGTACGATCGCCGATCTGGACGGAGAGGAGCAGATTTTGGAAAAGCATCTGAAGGAAGCGGTGGGATACCGCACACTCGACAAAAAGTATTGGGGGCGATAAGATGAATCCATATGAATACTGGCTGGCTGCGCTCTCCATTTCTGACCGGAAAAAAACTTTGCTTTGCAAATACATGAAATCGGCAGAGGGAGTCTATTATATAGAAGAAACAACTTTAAACAGGTTTCGGTTCTTAAATGAAAGAGACTGTAATACAATGATTCAGGCGAAAAAAATATGGGACTTGCAGGGAGAATATGACCGCCTTTTGAAAAAGCAGGTCCGTCTTGTCACCTGCCAGAATCCGGAGTACCCGAAAAAGCTGGCAGATATCCCGGACAAACCCTATGCCCTTTATGTCAAGGGGAGCCTTCCGGACGAGCGGCTGCCTGGCGTTGCCATTGTGGGAGCAAGGAACTGCAGCCGTTATGGGGAAAAATATGCCTTTGAATTTGCCCAATCCCTGTCCGGACACGGGATCCAGGTCATCAGCGGTCTGGCCCGGGGTATTGACGGCGTGAGTCAGCGGGGAGCGCTGGTGGGGCAGGGAAAGACCTTTGCCGTCCTGGGCAGCGGAGTGGATATCTGTTATCCACGGGAGAACATCGGACTTTACGGAGACATTCTGGAGATGGGGGGCGGGATCCTCTCAGAGCTTCCTCCGGGGACCCCTCCGAAGCCGTATCATTTTCCCAAAAGGAACCGGATCATCAGTGGCCTTTCCGATCTGTTGCTGGTGATGGAGGCCAGGGAAAAAAGCGGCTCACTGATCACGGCGGACATGGCGCTGGAGCAGGGAAAGGACGTCTATGCCCTGCCGGGGCCTGTGGACAGCAGTCTGAGCCGGGGCTGCCATCAGTTGATCCGGCAGGGGGCAGGGATCCTGATCTCCCCGGAAATGCTTTTGGAGGAGATGGGGATTTCCGGAGGAAATTTTCAGGAAAAAAACGCGGAAGCAAAAAAAATGCTTGAAAGTCTGGAAGATATGGTGTATAGTTCAGTTGTTCTTTATCCCAGGAATATCGGACAGATTATGGACGAGTCCGGACTTTCGGCTCAGGAAGTATTGGAAACACTGGTTTCCCTGGAGATCAAAGGATACGTTCAGGAAGTTTCGAAAAATTATTATGTCAGAGTATGATCATATGTGGAAGATCTGCGGATTTTCCACTCTGGGAGGAAAGGTTTACATGGCACATTATCTTGTGATTGTGGAGTCGCCTGCCAAGGTGAAGACAATCAAAAAATTTTTAGGAAATAATTATACGGTCGCGGCCTCCAACGGACATGTCCGTGATCTCCCGAAAAGCCAGATGGGAATTGACGTGGAGCACGACTACGATCCGAAGTACATTACCATCCGCGGAAAGGGAGATATCCTGGCCAGCCTGCGCAAGGAAGTGAAAAAGGCTGACAAGGTCTATCTGGCAACCGACCCGGACCGCGAGGGGGAAGCCATTTCCTGGCATCTGTCGGCGGCTCTGAAGCTGGATGAGAAAAAAATGCGCCGGATCACCTTCAATGAGATTACGAAAAATGCCGTAAAGTCTGCGCTCAAGGCCCCCAGGGATATCAATATGGACCTGGTGGACGCTCAGCAGGCGCGCCGGATTCTGGACCGGATGGTGGGCTATCGGATCAGCCCTCTCCTCTGGGCAAAGGTGAAGCGGGGATTAAGCGCCGGAAGGGTGCAGTCCGTGGCTTTGCGGATCATTGCGGACCGGGAAGCGGAGATCGACGCGTTTATTCCCAGGGAATACTGGTCATTGGATGCGCTTCTCCGCATCAAGGGAGAAAAACGACCGCTGACGGCCAAGTTCTACGGCACGGAAAAGCAGAAGATGGAGATCCATTCCAGGGAGGAGCTGGATCAGATCCTGAAGGAAGTGGAACAGGAGCAGTACCACATCATCGATATCAAAAAAGGAGAGCGGATCCGGAAGAGTCCTCTGCCCTTTACTACCAGTACCCTGCAGCAGGAAGCGGCAAAGGCGCTGAATTTCGGCACTCAGAAGACCATGCGGATCGCCCAGCAGTTATATGAAGGAATTGATATCAAGGGAAACGGGACCGTCGGTGTGATTACCTATCTGCGTACCGACTCCACCCGGATCTCGGACGAGGCGGACGCGGCGGCAAGAGAGTACATTGCCCGGACCTACGGGGAAGAATATGCAGCGTCCGGCAGTACGGTAAAGCAGACCGAGAAGAAGATCCAGGATGCCCACGAGGCCATCCGCCCGTCGGATATCACCCGGACTCCGGCAGCCCTGAAGGATTCCCTGTCTCGGGATCAGTTCCGGCTGTACCAGCTGATCTGGAAGCGTTTTACCGCAAGCCGGATGCAGCCGGCAAGGTTCGAGACCACTTCGGTCCGGATCGGGGCAGGAAAGTATGTCTTTACCATCTCTGCGTCCAGGGTGGCGTTTGAAGGCTTCCGTTCCGTATATATGGAAGCGGACGAGGAAAAGGAAGAAAGCAACGTGCTGGTAGGAGGCCTTCAGAAGGATTCCGAGCTCACCAGGCAGGACTTTGAGACGAAGCAGCACTTTACCCAGCCTCCGGCGCATTATACAGAGGCAACGCTGGTGAAGGCGCTGGAGGAGCAGGGGATCGGACGGCCCAGTACCTATGCGCCCACCATCAGCACGATCCTGGGAAGGCGGTATATCACCAAGGAAGGAAAGAACCTCTATCTGACGGAGATCGGGGAGGTGGTCAACAACATCATGAAGCAGTCCTTCCCGAGTATTGTGGATATCCATTTTACGGCCAATATGGAAGGGCTTCTGGATATGGTGGAGGAGGGCAGGGTGCCCTGGAAGGAGGTCATCCGCAACTTCTATCCGGATCTGGACGAAGCGGTCCAGGTGGCGGAGAAGGAACAGGAAAGCGTGACCATAGAAGATGAAGTGACGGATGTGGTCTGCGAGGAATGCGGCCGCAATATGGTGATTAAGTACGGCCCCCACGGCAGGTTCCTTGCCTGCCCGGGCTTCCCGGACTGCCGCAATACGAAGCCTTATCTCGAAAAGATCGGGGTTCCCTGTCCGGTCTGTGGAAAAGAGATCGTCATCCGCAAGACGAAAAAGGGCAGAAAGTATTATGGCTGTGAGGACAATCCGGAATGCGACTTCATGTCCTGGCAGAAGCCTTCTGCGGAAAAATGCCCAGAATGCGGCGGATATATGGTAGAAAAAGGCAATAAGCTGGTCTGCGCGGACGAAAAATGCGGCTATGTGAGAAATAAAAAACAGGAGCATTAGAAAGGATACTCACGGCAGATTTCATCGGCCGTGAGTATAATAAATATTTGGTGTTTTTCTGTAAAATATATTCGCATTTTGATTGATATTTTGAAAATTGTATGATAACATGGTTTTATCTGGTAAATGTAATGAGTTGTATATACAATTAGAATACGGTCTTTGATAAAGGTGGAGGAAGCTGATGAGTGTACAATTATTAGATAAAACAAGAAAGATCAATAAACTGCTTCACAATAACAATTCCAGCAAGGTGGTATTTAACGACATCTGCGCGGTGATGACAGAGATCCTGGATTCCAATGTCCTGGTGGTCAGTAAAAAGGGCAAGATCCTGGGAGTCAGCAGATCCGCTAGGATCAAGGGAATTGAAGAACTGATCGCGGAGTCGGTGGGAGCGCATATTGACGAGATGCTCAATGAGCGGCTTCTCAGCATTCTGTCCACGAAGGAAAATGTCAATCTGGAGACGCTTGGCTTTACTCCGGAGACCGTAAGAGGCTATCAGGCCATCATCACCCCTATCGACATTGCGGGCGAACGGCTGGGCACCTTGTTTGTATACAAGCAAGGGCCTCTTTATGAGATCGATGATATCATTTTAAGCGAATACGGGACTGCGGTTGTTGGACTTGAGATGCTCCGCTCCGTGAACGAGGAGAGCGCGGAAGAATCCAGGAAGGAGCATATCGTACAGTCCGCCATCGGTACGCTTTCCTTTTCGGAACTGGAAGCGATCCTTCATATCTTTGACGAGCTGGGGGATACGGAAGGAATCCTGGTGGCCAGCAAGATTGCGGACAGGGTGGGAATCACCCGCTCGGTCATCGTCAACGCCTTAAGAAAATTCGAGAGCGCCGGGGTGATCGAATCCCGCTCTTCGGGGATGAAAGGAACATACATAAAGGTCCTGAATGAATATGTATTTACGGAGCTGGAAAAGATCAAGAAGGAACGGATGTGAGATTTGCTCCGCGCCTCGGACGGATCGAAGCTCCGCCGGTTGGGATAAGAGGGGATGTCAGGATTCTGATATCCTTTTTTACAGGAAACGTATTCCGCCTGTGCGGTGAAGTATCGAAGGATGCTCTGCCGTACAGGTGGAATTTATTGAATAAACGCCTAAATAAAGGAGGAAAACACAATGTTTGAAGGGAATTCGGTAGACTTGCGGATGGCAAAGACCATCTCTGCGGACGTGGTATTGGATGATACGACGCACAAGTGCAAAGTTTACAGGTATGACATGGAGGAAGACTACATATACTTAGAGTTGACGGAGGAAGACCTGACGGTGATCTCCCTGGATGCCAAGTATCAGTGCTACATTTCCACCAAAAAGGAGCTTCTGTACTGCTCTGGAGTGGTAAAAGAACGCTTCCGGTCCGAGGACGGGAACATGATCACATTCCGGATCGAGAACGGATTTTACAGTGTGTCGGAAAAAAGGTTTATAAACTAATTATAAAAATTTGGAAACATTGTTGACAAATCGTCGGCGTAGTGCTATTTTATATTCATGGGTTAGCACTCAAACGAAATGAGTGCTAACAAAGAAAATGTTTGAAGGAGGAATTACAATGAAGTTAGTACCATTAGGTGACAAAATTGTATTAAAACAGTTAGAAGCAGAAGAAACAACAAAGTCTGGTATCGTTCTTCCGGGACAGGCCAAGGAGAAGCCGCAGGAAGCAGAAGTCATCGCAGTCGGACCCGGCGGAGTCATAGACGGAAAAGAAGTGACCATGCAGGTGAAGGAGGGAGACAGAGTCATCTACTCCAAGTATGCGGGAACAGACGTGGAGCTGGACGGAGAGAAGTTTATTATCGTAAAGCAGAATGATATTCTGGCAATCGTGGAAGCATAGGAATCAGCAGCTTTTCATAACAGAGACGCAGCTTAAAAATGATAGATGATAATGATGAGGTGAATGAAAAATGGCAAAGGAAATTAAATTTGGCGCAGAAGCCAGAGCAGCATTGGAAAAAGGTGTGAACCAGCTTGCGGATACTGTAAGCGTGACATTGGGACCAAAGGGAAGGAACGTAGTACTGGATAAGTCCTTCGGCGCTCCGCTGATTACAAACGACGGCGTGACCATCGCGAAAGAGATCGAACTGGAAGACGGATTTGAGAACATGGGAGCTCAGCTTATCCGGGAGGTTGCTTCCAAGACCAACGATGTAGCCGGCGACGGAACTACAACAGCAACCGTACTTGCACAGGCTATGGTCAACGAAGGAATGAAGAACCTGGCAGCAGGCGCGAACCCGATCGTGCTCCGCAAGGGTATGAAGAAAGCTACAGACAAGGCTGTGGAAGCAATCGCGGAGATGAGCAGCAAGGTAACCGGAAAAGAGCAGATTGCGAGAGTTGCCGCAGTTTCCTCAGGAGACGAGGCAGTGGGAGAGATGGTAGCAGACGCAATGGAGAAGGTTTCCAACGACGGCGTGATCACCATCGAAGAATCCAAGACCATGCTGACAGAGCTGGATCTGGTAGAAGGTATGCAGTTTGACAGAGGCTACATCTCCGCATATATGGCGACAGATATGGAGAAGATGGAAGCGGTTCTGGAAGATCCGTACATCCTCATCACAGATAAGAAGATTTCCAATATCCAGGATATCCTTCCGCTTCTGGAGCAGGTGGTACAGTCCGGCGCAAGGCTTCTGATCATCGCAGAGGATATCGAAGGAGAGGCGCTGACCACTCTGATCGTGAACAAGCTGCGCGGAACTTTCAACGTAGTTGCAGTTAAGGCTCCGGGATACGGCGACAGAAGAAAAGAGATGCTGCAGGATATTGCGATCCTGACAGGCGGACAGGTGATTTCCGAAGAACTTGGCCTGGATCTGAAGGATACCACCATGGATCAGCTTGGACGCGCGAAGTCCGTCAAGGTACAGAAGGAAAACACTGTGATCGTAGACGGCTCCGGTGACAAGCAGGCGATTGCCGACAGAGTAGCTCAGATCAAGAAGGGCATCGAAGAGACCACTTCTGATTTTGATAAAGAGAAGCTGCAGGAGAGACTTGCGAAGCTGGCAGGCGGCGTGGCAGTGATCCGTGTAGGCGCTGCGACCGAGACCGAGATGAAGGAAGCAAAGCTTCGGATGGAAGATGCTCTGAACGCAACAAGAGCAGCCGTAGAAGAGGGTATCATCGCAGGCGGCGGTTCCGCATATATCCATGCTGCAAAGCAGGTTGAGAAGCTGGCGGAGGAGATGGACGGAGACGAGAAGACCGGAGCGAAGATCATCCTGAAGGCTCTGGAATCCCCGCTGTTCCATATCGTAAGCAACGCAGGACTGGAAGGCTCTGTGGTTGTAAATAAAGTAAGAGAGTCCGAGATTGGCGTAGGCTTTGACGCATACAAGGAAGAGTATGTGGATATGGTAAAAGAAGGAATCCTGGATCCGGCGAAGGTGACAAGAAGCGCGTTACAGAATGCGACAAGCGTTGCTTCCACCCTGCTGACAACAGAATCTGTTGTAGCGACCATCAAGGAAGACACCCCGGCAATGCCGGCAGGCGGCGCTGGCGGAATGGGCATGATGTAATCATCTGCCGGGATTGGCCATCCATTCCCGAATCAGGATTCTGGAACAGGAAGCTCTGCGGCAGAGAGGCGGTTCCGAAGAGATAAGAAACGAGTTTCGTATCTGACTGGAAAGTATAACAGTCAGATGCGAAACTCTTTTTTATATGAAAAGCACTTGACAAGCCTACGGAATTTTTGTACCATATCAGATAAAATACCTCTGATTCGACCTCCAAAAATCTGCATTCATTGCGGAGATATGCTGGCAGGCGGATCTACATAGGAATTGTTTCAATAGTAACGGGATTGCCCCAACACAAAAGGAGAGGAAGGTAAAGTCATGGGCAGAATTATTGGAGAAGGTATTACATTTGATGATGTGCTGTTGGTGCCGGCATATTCGGAAGTGATTCCGAACCAGGTAAACTTGTCTACGAATCTGACAAAGAACATTAAGCTGAATATTCCGATGATGAGTGCAGGGATGGATACGGTAACCGAGTACCGGATGGCCATCGCGATGGCACGTCAGGGCGGAATCGGTATCATCCACAAGAACATGTCTATAGAGCAGCAGGCAGAGGAAGTGGATAAGGTAAAAAGGTCTGAAAACGGGGTCATTACGGATCCGTTTTATCTTTCACCGGAGCATACATTGAAGGATGCCAACGATCTGATGGCAAAGTTCCGTATATCCGGCGTCCCGGTAACTGAGGGCAGGAAGCTTGTCGGGATCATTACAAACCGTGATTTAAAATTCGAAACAGATTTCTCCAAGAAAATCAAAGAAAGCATGACCTCCGAGGGCCTGATCACAGCCCGCGAAGGGATCACACTGGACGAGGCAAAGCAGATCCTTGCAAAAGCAAGAAAGGAAAAGCTCCCGATCGTGGATGAATACGGCAACCTGAAAGGGCTGATCACCATCAAGGACATTGAGAAGCAGATCAAGTATCCGTCTTCCGCGAAGGATGCTCAGGGGCGTCTGCTCTGCGGAGCGGCCATCGGAATTACAGCCAATTGTCTGGACCGTGTGGAGGCGCTTGTGGATGCCAAGGTGGATGTGATCGTCATGGATTCCGCTCACGGGCATTCCGCCAATGTGCTGCAGGCAGTCCGCATGGTCAAGGAAAAGTTTCCGGAGCTGCAGGTCATCGCCGGAAATGTGGCAACGGCCGACGCGACAAGGGCGCTGATCGAGGCCGGAGTCGATGCGGTGAAGGTGGGGATCGGACCTGGTTCGATCTGTACCACCCGCGTAGTTGCGGGAATCGGTGTTCCCCAGATTACGGCCGTGATGGACTGCTACGGCGCGGCAAGAGAATACGGGATCCCGATCATTGCGGACGGCGGCATCAAGTATTCCGGAGATATGACGAAAGCGATTGCGGCAGGTGCCAATGTATGCATGATGGGAAGCATTTTTGCGGGATGCGATGAAAGCCCGGGAACATTTGAACTGTATCAGGGAAGAAAGTATAAGGTATACCGCGGGATGGGTTCCATTGCGGCGATGGAGAACGGCAGCAAGGACCGCTATTTCCAGGAGAACGCGAAGAAGCTGGTTCCGGAAGGCGTGGAAGGACGCGTGGCATATAAGGGAACCGTGGAGGATACGGTATTCCAGCTTATGGGTGGCCTGCGGTCCGGTATGGGGTACTGCGGCACGGCAACCATTGAGGAGCTGAAGCAGAACGGCCAGTTCGTGAAGATTTCCGCTGCTTCGCTGAAGGAAAGCCATCCTCACGATATCCATATTACGAAGGAAGCGCCGAACTACAGCGTGGACGAATAAAAACCTGCATAAGGAGTTGCAGAAAAATAGCAGCAGCCGCGCTTCGGCGCAGGCATGCGGGGAAAATGTACGGAGCAGATAAAGATGGAACAGGAGAGCACGGAACAGAGAGGAACCGGGCAGAGCGGCATAGACCTGGGCAGTACGGATCTGAAAAACGCGGGGCCAGGCGGCACGGTACAGAAGAGCACGGGGAAAGCTGCGAAGCATAAAGGAAAACGGAAGAAAAAAAGAAGAAAGAAGAAAAGTCCCCGGAAGCTGACAGTCCGCGTCAACCTGGAGCCAAAGAGCTTTCTGTCCGGAATCGCGGCCGGGGTGCTGCTGACGCTGCTGGTGATGTTCCTGCTCACCCGCTGTTCCGCCGAGGAGGTGGAGACCAGCGGGCTTAGCCTGGACGCGTCGGAGCCGGAGATCAGTGTCCAGCTTCTGGATGTGAATGACTATTCCAGGCCGGGAACGGAAGTGGATTCCGTTGCTGGGATCGTGATCCACTATACGGCCAATCCGGGGAGTACGGCGCAGCAGAATCGGGACTATTTCAATAGCCTGCAGGACGGGCACGGGGCCTCTGTGAGCAGCCATTTCATCGTGGGACTGGACGGTGAGATCGTGCAGTGTATTCCGACCCAGGAGGTCGCTTATGCGTCCAATGAGCGCAACCGCGATACCATTTCCATTGAGTGCTGCCATCCCGACGCTACGGGAAAGTTCAATCAGGAGACCTATATTTCCATGGTCCGGCTGACGGCATTTCTGTGTGCAAAATATGACCTGGACGCGGAAGCGGTCATCCGGCATTATGATGTGACGGAAAAGAACTGCCCCAAGTATTTTGTGGAAAATGAAGACGCGTGGAAGCTTTTCAAGGCGGATGTGGATGCCGCTCTGAAAACGAAGATCAAAGAAGAATAAGCAGACGGACGGAAAATAGAGGAAACAGAAGCCTGCGGGAGGCTTCCGGATTTCCGTTCCGTGGGTATGAGGCGGAAAAACAGATCAGAATCAGGAAAAGGGAGAAGAGAAACAAAGATGAACGATTTGGAGATGTACCGGGAACAGCTTGCCATGTGCGATGACAGGATCATCGACGTTCTGGAGGAGCGCAATTCGATTATAGAAAAGATCATGGCCTACAAGCAGGAGTACGGCATGCCCGTCCTGCAGCCTGCACAGGAGGAGAAGCAGGAGCACAGAAGACAGGAAAGGCTGGAAGGCCACTGCTATCAGAATGAGATCGAGAACGTCTTTTCGGAAATTGTCAGGAGCAGCAAACGGATCCAGGCAAGACACCTGTTTGACTATAATATTGTTCTGATCGGCTTTATGGGGGCGGGAAAATCGACGGTTTCCGAGTACCTCAGCACCATGTTCGCCATGGATGTGGTGGAGATGGACCAGGTGATCGCAGAGCGGGAGGGCATGAGCATCCCGGATATCTTCGCGACCTACGGGGAAGAATATTTCCGCAACAGGGAAACCCAGCTCCTGAAAGAGATGCAGCTTCGGAAGCAGGCGGTGATCTCCTGCGGAGGCGGCGCCGCGCTCCGGGAAGAAAATGTGGCGGAGATGAAGAAAAACGGACGCGTGGTGCTTTTGACCGCAAGCCCTCATACGATTTATGAGCGTGTGAAGGACAGTACCGACCGTCCGATCCTGAACGGAAACAACAATGTGGAATTTATTGCGGAGCTGATGGAAAAACGCCGGGAAAAATACGAAAAGGCGGCGGATATCGTGATCTATACGGACGGTAAGAGCGTACTCCAGATCTGCGAGGAGCTGATCGCGAAGCTGTAGCGGCCCTGTCAGCCTGCCGCAGGAGCTTTGGCTGGCCGGGGGGTGTAAACAGCAGTATCGGACTCAGGGAAAGGAGACGGGGATATGTTTGATATGTTCTTTCCGGATGAATATGTGGCTTCCACCTATATCATCCCTTTTGAAAAACTATATAAAGAGGGATACCGGGGCGTGATCTTTGATATCGACAATACCCTAGTTCCCCATGGCGCGCCTGCGGACAAGAGGGCAAAGGAGCTGTTTGGCAGGTTGGAATCAATCGGATTTGCCACCTGCCTGATCTCCAACAACCAGGAGCCCAGGGTGAAGATGTTCAATGAAGAGATCGGGACAAGATACATTTTTAACGCGCGCAAGCCGGCCCGGAAGAACTACATCCGCGCCATGGAGATGATGGAAACGGACCGGACAAACACGATCTTCGTGGGGGATCAGTTATTTACCGATGTGTGGGGCGCAAAACGGGCGGGAATCCGCAATATCCTGGTCAAGCCGATGTATCCTAAAGAAGAGATCCAGATTGTCCTCAAGCGTTATCTGGAGCGGATCGTGCTGTATTTTTACAAAAGAAAGCAAAGAATGACCCGCGAAGAATAAAAAAAGGTTGAAAAAAGCTGGAAATTATTATAAAATGATACAAGTGTCAACAGGCTGTGCATTTCATGCCTGCATGAAAAAGCATGACTTTTATAAATGTAACAGCGAGAATTAAAGGAGGATTATATATGATCGCAGCAGGAGAATTTAAGAATGGCGTGACCGTTGAGATTGACGGAAATATTTACCAGATATTGGAATTTCAGCATGTTAAGCCGGGCAAGGGCGCTGCATTTGTCAGAACCAAGCTGAAAAATATCATCAGCGGCGGTGTAGTAGAGAAGACCTTCCGTCCCACCGAGAAGTTCCCGAAAGCCCATATCGACCGGAAGGAGATGCAGTACCTGTATCAGGATGGAGATTTATATAATTTCATGGACGTTGAGACATATGATCAGATCGCTCTGAATGCCGAGGTGGTAGGCGACGCGCTGAAGTTCGTGAAGGAGAATGAGAATGTGAAGATCTGTTCCCACAAAGGCAACGTATTTTCTGTGGAGCCGCCTCTGTTCGTAGAGCTGGCGATCACAGAGACTGAGCCGGGCTTCAAGGGCGATACCGCGCAGGGCGCGACAAAGCCGGCTACCGTAGAGACCGGGGCGACGGTTATGGTGCCGCTGTTTGTGGAGACCGGGGATGTGCTGAAGATCGACACACGTACCGGGGAGTATCTGTCCAGAGTATAACAGGCAGGACAGGCATCCGGGAGTTATGGGTTAAAAGCCTGCAGCGGATATTCAGATCAGAATGGCCGCAGAGCATGTATTTGACTATGAAGCAGGAGATTTCATCAGAACAGGTGGGATGTCCTGCTTTTGATATATCAACGTATGAGATTGATAAAAAGGAAAGGATAGAAGCTATGTTAAAGCTTGGTTCACATGTAGGAATGAGCGGCAGGGAGATGCTGCTCGGATCTGCGAAGGAAGCAGTTTCTTACGGGGCGGATACATTTATGTTTTATACCGGGGCACCGCAGAATACCCGCAGGAAGGAGCTGGATGAGCTGAACATCGGGCCGGCCTGGGAGTATATGAAGGAGCACGGCATTGAGGAGATCATTGTTCATGCCCCATATATCATCAACCTGGGCAATTCCGTAAAGCCGGAGACGTTTCAATTGGGAGTGGAATTTCTGGAAAAGGAGATCCAGAGGACAATCGCCTGCAAAAGCCATCTGCTGATCCTGCATCCGGGGGCCCATGTAGGAGCGGGTACAGATGCGGGGATCGCCCAGATCGTGAAAGGGCTGAATGAGGTTCTGACCAGGGACGCAGACTGCTGCGTCGCATTGGAGACCATGGCGGGAAAGGGCTCAGAGGTGGGCCGTACGTTCGAAGAGCTGGCCAGAATCTATGACGGTGTGGTATACAATGAAAAGCTGCGGGTCTGCTTCGATACCTGCCATACCAGCGACAGCGGATACGATATCATCCATCATTTTGACGATGTGATCCGGGAATTTGACCAGATCCTTGGAAAGGACCAGATTGCTGTATTCCATATCAACGACAGCAAAAATGTACCCGGCGCCGCAAAGGACAGGCACGCCAATATCGGGTTCGGGGAGATTGGGTTTGACGCGTTGAATGCGATCGTGCGTCATCCGGACTTTGAGGAGATCCCGAAGATCCTGGAGACACCCTATGTACCGGATCTGGAAGATAAGAAAAAATCTTATGCGCCTTACAAATATGAGATTGAAATGCTGCGGAAAGGGGAATTTGATCCCGGGCTGGAGGAGAAGATCCGGAACGGGGAGAAGTGATTTTTACGAGACTCATTGTTCCAATAAAAAAACACGTCTGGGCGGGATCGAACCGCCGCACCTGCCTCCGGAGGGCAGTGCTCTATCCACTGAGCTACAGACGTGTATTGCGTTCCGGAAAGGAAGCATCTCTCCGGAACACTTTAATTATGTTATCACATATTTCGGAAAAAGTAAAGAACTAATTTTTCAGATTGGTAAAGGTTTTGGAAAATGAATTGCTTTAAGCCTCATTTATGATACGATATACCCATTGCATGATTTCATGGGTATATTGTATTGCTGCTTTTGCATTTCTTTCTTCCAGAAACAGTTCATTTGGATATCTGATTGTCACTCCATATGGAGTCAGTGTATCTGCATAGTCATAAAATCTGTCTTCTACTTCTACTTTGTTTTTTATCTGATTTAGAAGGAATGATAAGTCATGAAGCTTTGGCATACCGCCTTCAGCACCATAATATATTATCAATGCTTTCATTCCTTTTTCAGCGGCTTGCTGACAGTGATAACAGATAATTTCAAGAGGCTTTGGACGATATGTTTCTTCCAGGTATCTTGCGATTTTTAAATCCATGACTGCAAGATCATACCACTCTTTCGATTCCTGCCTCATATAATAATACCCCCTTTCGATAGACCTCATTTTCTACGGAGGGAAATTTTTTCCGAGCTTCAAATCTGCTTTTTGTTCCTACTACGATATCTACCGGACGTTGCTTTATTTTACGGATGGCCTTGTAAGCCTTTGTAGTCTCTTCCGCAAGATCTGAAATTTCGTCCCGAACAATGATATAAAAATCCAGATCGCTGTTATCCGTATATGTGCCATTTGCATAAGAACCAAATAGATAGATCTGTATTGGAAAAAGTTGGTCTATGAAATGTTTTTTTAATTCTTCAATTTCCTGCATTGGCATCAGCGTCAGCTCCTTTATACTTTTCTATCCATATTATAGCAGGAAATTTGTTGCTTTACACTCAATATTTTTGAAATGAGCAGAACCTTTTTTGATCATTGAACTGAAATAGATCTTTTTAGAAATTGAAAGAATTTTGCATGACCAGCCTTCTGGTCTCTCTTTGGTAGAGGTATGCGTGATTGCTTAAAATCTCTTCTTCGGCTACCTGGGTCTGGTTGATCTCTGTGACCATCGCATCCATCTCCTCCGGCTCCATGCCCTTTGACGCGGGCACAAGCACGACCTCGTGGACGCTGCTGGGTAGTACGTAGTAGTCTTCTCCCAGAATCTGTCCGGCCATATCCAGGACCTCCGGATATACGATGCAGGCTGCGCCGAAGCTGCGGATCGGATTGGAGAGCACGTACATAAAATCATCCGCTTCCGCAGCAGATTCATTCAGCAGATTTTTCCGTCTGCCCGGGACCGTACGCAGGATCTCGTCCACGGCCTGCTGCATGGTAAATAATTCCGCCGGAAGCAGGCGTTTTACATTTCTGCGGGCCAGTGCGAGCAGGTCTTCCTCTGTCACATCCCAATACTCCAGGTGGTCGTTATTTACGGTCATGGTAGCGGTTCCCTGACTGTTTACATCCAAAAGAACATAGAATACGATGCTTAGATCCAACAGCTTAATATGGGGGACACTTTCCAGTAAGTCACGGTTTTTTTCCGTATGGATCAGCTTAAATACGATCTTGTCCTGAATGGAGTCATAGTGTTCGATCCCGTTGGTATCCATGGAACGGTCACACTTTACCGTGCGGTAAAAATCCAGGATCTCCTGTACAAGTCTGTCGATCAATTCGCCATCCAGATAGCGCTGATAAAATTCTTCCAGATAGATCGTGGGGGAAATGTTCACTCCCGGGGTCTCTATGAGCAGACCCTTCTTTACTTTTCCGTTATTTTTGATTGCCGTATATTGTGCTGCCTTAGCCCCTCCTTCCAGTTTCTGATTCATTTTCTTTTCGATAGCGCAAACAAACTCCTGATATTTCATATATTCTCCCTTCTTCTGCGCGTCCACTTGAAATTAAAATGAGAAAGCCGGTACCGAAATCGTACCCAGAAAATTGATTTGAAAATATTATGTAGGTAGATTATAGCGGACCGGGGAGAAAAAAGCAACCTTTTTTTGAAAAAATATTTACCCGGCAACGAACACTTGCTAGAATCCGGGATAGGTGATAAAATGTCAAAAGAACAAAGAAAACATATGGAGAGTGAAAAAGTGAAAACATTTCTGAAGCTTATTACAATGGAGATGGAAGAGGCATTCCGGGCAGCGGGATACGACGAAGCTTATGCAAAGGTAAGCCTGTCGAACCGGCCGGACTTATGCGAATATCAGTGTAACGGAGCGTTGGCAGCGGCCAAGGCCTACAAAAAAGCGCCCATCATGATCGCGAAGGATGTGACGGCACACCTGCAGGAGAGCGCGGTTTTTTCCTATGCGGAGGCGGTGAATCCCGGATTTATCAATCTGAAGGCCGCTCCCGGGTTTACGGCGGAATTTTTGAATGAGATGGCAGGTGCCGAGAACCTGGGCGTGGAGAAGGAAACAAAGCCGAAGACCATCATGATCGACTACGGCGGCCCCAACGTGGCCAAGCCCCTTCATGTAGGGCATCTGCGTTCCGCGATCATCGGCGAGAGCGTGAAGCGGATCGTCCGTTTTAAGGGCAATCAGGTGATCGGAGACATCCACCTGGGAGACTGGGGATATCAGATGGGGCTGATCATCACGGAGCTGGAAAAACGGAAACCGGAGCTGCCTTATTTTCAGGAGGATTACGAGGGAGAATATCCGGAGGAGGCGCCGTTTACCATCGGGGAGCTGGAGGAGATCTACCCGACAGCCAGCGCTTATGCCAAGGAGAATGAGGAATACCGGGAGAAGGCCCTGCAGGCTACCTTCCTTCTGCAGAGCGGCCGCCGGGGCTACCGGGCGGTCTGGCAGCACATTATGAATGTGTCCGTGGCGGATTTGAAGAAGAATTACAACGTTCTGAACGTGGATTTTGACCTCTGGAAGGGCGAGGCGGATGTGCAGAAGTATATCCCGGATATGGTCCATATGTTAAAGGAAAAGGGATTTGCGCACTATGACGAGGGCGCTCTGGTGGTGGATGTGGCAGAGGAAGACGACAACAAGGCCGTGCCGCCCTGCATGATCCTGAAGTCGGACGGGGCTGCCCTGTATGATACGACGGATCTGGCGACCCTGATCGAACGGGAGAGCCTTTATCAGCCGGACCAGATCATTTATGTGGTGGACAAGCGGCAGGAGCTGCATTTTGTACAGGTATTCCGCTGCGCGAAGAAGACGGGGATCGTGCGCCCGGAGGTGGACCTGAAATACCTGGGCTTCGGCACCATGAACGGGAAGGACGGAAAGCCCTTTAAGACCCGGGAGGGCGGCGTGATGCGCCTGGAAAACCTGCTCCGTGAGATCACGGAAGAGATGAGGAAGAAGATCATGGACAACCGGACCGTGACCGGGGAGGAGGCGGAAGCGACCGCCCGGACGGTGGGCCTTGCGGCTGTGAAGTACGGGGATCTGTCCAACCAGGCATCCAAGGATTATATCTTCGATGTGGACCGTTTTACCTCCTTTGAGGGAAATACAGGGCCTTATATCCTGTATACCATCGTCCGGATCAAGTCCATCCTGAATAAATATCAGGAAAACGGCGGTTCCATGGACGCGCTTCGGATCCGGGAGCCGGGGAGCGACTGTGAGAAGGCGCTGATGCTGGAGACGGCGAAGTTCAACGAAGTCATCGATACCGTTTATGAAGAGATTGCGCCCCACAAGCTTTGTGCTTACATCTATGATGTGGCGAACGCGTTTAACAAATTTTACCATGAGACTCGGATCCTGGCGGAAGAGAACGAGGAAAAGAAGGCGGGCTATCTCGCGCTTCTCAAGCTGACCAAAGAGGTGCTGGAGGTCTGCATTGACCTTCTGGGATTCGAAGCGCCGGAAAGGATGTAACTATCTGTGGATCAGGCACGCTATTGATCTTGTCTGCCTGGTTTTACGGTTTCAAAGAGAAAGGAAATGACAGAAAAGCTATTTTACGAAGACAGCCATATGCGGACGTTTACGGCGGTTGTGCTGGAATGCGGCCCGGTTGGGGATGGTGCTCCGGAAGCGTCCGCTAAGACGGCGGATGTCCGGCAGGGAGAACGAGATCCGGAAGCGTCCGGCAGGACCGGGGAGATTCCGGAAGAAAAGCGATATCAGATTGTGCTCGACCGGACCGCGTTTTTTCCGGAAGGGGGAGGACAGTACGCAGATACCGGGCAGCTTCAGGCGGATTCGGAAGTTGTCCGAGTGTTGGATGTGCAGGAGCGTGACGGAAAAATTTTCCACATCACGGACCGGCCGGTTCTTGCCGGGAGCACGGTGTCCGGGCAGATCGACTGGGCGGAGCGTTTTATGAAGATGCAGCAGCATACCGGGGAGCATATTGTTTCCGGGCTGGTGCATGCCCGCTTTGGATACGACAATGTGGGGTTTCACCTGGGCAGTACAGACTGCACCATGGACTTTAACGGGGAGATCACCCGGGAAGAGCTGCATGAGATCGAGCTTCGGGCAAATGAAGCCGCAGCAGCCAATCTGGATATCCAGGTTTCCTATCCTTCCGGGGAGGAACTGGCCGGACTGGAATACCGCAGCAAGATCGAGATTGAAGGGCAGGTTCGCATTGTGACGATTCCGGGCTTTGATGTCTGCGCCTGCTGTGCTCCCCATGTGAAAAAAACGGGGGAGATCGGGGTGATCAAACTGACTAACGTGCAGCGGTACAAAGGCGGCGTCCGTGTCACCATGCTCTGCGGGTCCCGCGCCCTGGCAGATTATGACAGAAAATCCATGTCTGTCAGGCGGATTTCCGCTTCGCTCTGTGCAAAGGAGGACGAGGTGGCGGAGGCTGTGGAGCATTTGAAGGAGGAATGCGCCCGGTTAAAGGCCAGGCTGGCGGAGCAGCAAAAGGAAATGCTGCGGCTCAAGGCCAGGGAAAGCGACGGAGAGGAAGGGGCGGTGTGCCTGTTTGAGTCCGGGCTGGAGGGAGACGGCCCCAGGCTGCTCATGAATCTGGTGATGGAAAGAGGGCATGAATTATGCGCCGTATTCTGCGGAAATGATGAGGAGGGCTACCGCTATGTGATCGGTAGCGCAGGTTTGGATCTGCGGAAGCTGGTAAAGGAACTGAATGCCGCATTTTCCGGCAGAGGCGGAGGAAAGCCGGAGATGGTGCAGGGTTCCCTGAAAGGAACCGAGTCGGAACTGAGGGCGTGGATGCAGATGCATGGAGCTGCGGAAAAATAGCCCATACAGGCTGTGCGGCGCCGAACTGCCTGTGGAGTGCAATCTGCAGTGATGCAGGAGAAAGTGAGGAGAAGAAAAGATGAATAAAGCTCCGGGAAAAAACAGATTTTGGTATCTGTTCGGGCCATTTCTGATCTATTGGGGAGTTGAATTTGTGGGGGCCATGATCGCGTCACTGGTGCTGGTCATCGTCTCGGTGCCCGAGGTGATACAATCTGTGACATGGACAGATTCCATGACCAATGAAGAATTTACGCAGGCGGCGGTCCAGATGCAGACGGCGCTGATGGATATGGTGGCCCGCTACCAGGTGCAGATGCTCGCGGCAGCGGCACTTTTGACAATACCTGTGCTGTCGGCGCTGTACCGCAGGGACAGGAAGCAGGAGGCGCTGCAACACCTTCCGGTCAATAAAAAAGCGCCTTTGTCTCAGTACATTTGGACGCTGCTGCTGGGGATTGTTGTGTGTATCGGCGGAAATGTGCTGATCGTCATGACAAACCTGGCATTTGTAAGCGAGAGCTACCAGAATACGTCGGCGGTATTTTACGCTCCGGGTTTTGCGGTGCAGGTGGTCTGCCTGGGACTGATCATGCCTGTTTCCGAGGAGCTTTTGTTCCGCGGGCTGCTGTTCAAACGGTGCCGGGCGCTGATGGGATTTCTTCCCGCGGCTTTGAGTATCTCCATCCTGTTCGGCTTCAGCCACGGGAACCTGGTGCAGTTTCTCTATGCCATGGGACTGGGAATGCTGCTTGCCTATGTGTGTGAAAAATATGGTTCTCTGAAAGCCCCGATCCTGCTCCATGTGACGGCCAATCTGACTTCTCTTATCATTACGGAGACAGGGCTTCTGGACTGGCTGTGCACTGCTTTTCTGCGGCTGGCGGTTGCCGTGGTAGCCTGTGCGTTTTTGGGCGCTG
>Ga0073906_1002000_pt1 | contig 28765 bp, 23 predicted proteins | sample Inofromicrocosms_FD_65485 | JGI IMG/M metagenome (GOLD analysis project Ga0073906, IMG submission 65485) | Mouse cecum microbial communities from Vienna, Austria - Inoculum for glucosamine and mucus D2O microcosms | ecosystem: Host-associated > Mammals > Digestive system > Large intestine >...
TTGTCAAGTACTTTTTTCGAATTCTTTTTGGCTTTCGTTTTCAGCTTCTTGACTTCCGCGCCGCCGTGTCAGACAGCTTTGTTAGATTACCAGATCATCCGCTCTTTGTCAACTACTTTTCCGCCTTTTTTCTCCTTTTTTGTAAAATAACGGCGAAACGGCAAAATTCCGGTATGACCTCTATGCAGTTCCTACAACATCATTCCCGATTCTCCCGCCAAAAAGGCCGGTCCTCCTCGAAGGACCGGCCCATCCGGACGCAAAGCAGAGTACTTCTAGGGCTCCGTCACCACCACCAGAAACCGAATGTTCTCCCCTTCCGGCAGCGCGGCTTCCCGCCCCAGCGCCTCCAAAAGCGCCGCATACTCCTGGGCAGTCAGCTCATAGCCCTGTTCCGCGTCGTCTTCCCATACCGGCTCAAAGCCGTCCAGCAGCGTTCCCGCCTCAGCGGCGCTCAGGCGCAGCGCCTCCGCTTGTTTGGGAGCGGACGCCGCCAGCGCCGGCGAAACCGACCTCGGGGCGGCGGCCTCCGTGGGTGCGCCGCTGTCTCCTGCGTATTCGCCGTAGTCATAGGAGTCCGCGCCGCTTTTCTCCCCCGCCGTTGTCCGCGCTTTTATTTCCGCCCGGTCCTCTGCGGCCGCCTCCTCTTTCAGACTGGCCTGAGGCGTCTGGGGAACCCCCTCGGCCTCTCCGGTCTCCTCGTCTTCGGTAATCTCGCAATACGCCGCAGGCGCGCTCAGGTCAGCCCCGGCGGGCGCTTTATTGGAACTGCCCGCATTCCCCAGGCCCGTCTGCGCCCAGATCACCAGACCGCAGCAGGCGGCCAGCGCCGTCAGGGTTCCCGCCCAGCGCCGGGAAGACCGTTTCCGCATCCGAACCAGCTTTTCTTCTTTTATACGCTCTTTTTGAATCCGCTCCATCACGCCGGCGGCAAACCCCTCCGGCGCCACGGTGTCCTCCGCCTCCGGAAATCCGGCTCTCATGACCAATATGTCGTCCACATAGGTCCGGCATCCGGGGCAGGTCTCCAGGTGGTCCCGCACCCGGACCATCTCCGCGGGCTCCAGCTCGCCGTCCACATAGGAATCCAGCAGGGCCGCGTATTCCTCACAGTATTTCATGACCGGCCCTCCTTTCCTGTTTCTTTAGACGGCGGTGCCGGAGAAAAGTTCCCGCTTTCCAGCAAAAATCCTCGCAATCGCTTTCGTCCCCGGCTGATCCGGGACTTCACCGTTCCCACGTCCACGCCCAGCGCTTCCGCGATCTCCTCGTAATGCAGCTGGTGAATTTCCCGCAGCACCAGCACCGCCCGGTACTCCGGCGGCAGGGTCTGGAGTCCTTTCTCGATCTGTTCCCGCAGCTCCCGCCGTTCCGCCTCCTCCTGGGGGGAGGGAAGCGAGGCGGGCATATCCAGATTCAAGTCCTCGTCGTCCAGAGAGGCGGCCGCCTGCCGCCGCCCCTCCCGCCGGAGCAGGTCCACACAGGCGTTGGAGGCCAGCCGGTAGAGCCAGGTGGAAAAGCTGCTCTCCCCCCGGAAGCGCTTCAGTCCCTGCCACGCGGCAAAAAACGCCTCCTGCGCGGCCTCCGCCGCGTCCTCGGGGTTTTTGCACATTCGCTGCGTCAGGGCCAGCACCCGTTTTTCATAGAGCCGGATCAGCTCTGCAAACGCGTCCTGGTCCCCCGCCCGGGCGGCGTTAATCCACTCCTGTTCCCGCAGCCCGGTCATGTCCGCTCCTCCCCCCGTCTTTCGTCTCTCAGGTCCCGCTGAATGCCGCGGGTCACGCGGTACACGTCCTCCAGCGTATTCATCCGCACAATCTGCTCCTTATAATAATTCGCATAGGGCACGCCCTTCAGGTACCAGCAGTAATGCCGCCGGGCCTCCAGAATGGCCGTCCGCTCTCCCTTGTACTCCGCCGCCAGCTCAAACTGCCGCACCGCCAGGCCGCACCGCTCCGCCAGAGGCGGCAGCGGCGGAACGGGCCTTCCCTCCAGCGCCGCCGCCGCCTGCTGGAACAGCCAGGGATTGCCGAAACAGCCCCGGCCGACCATGGCCATGTCGGCCTTGGTGTGTTGGAGAATGCGCGCCGCGTCCTCCGGCTTCCAGATGTCGCCGTTGGCAATGACGGGGATGGCGACCGCCTCCTTCACCTCCCGGATGCAGTTCCAGTCCGCCTGCCCGCTATACACCTGGGCCCGGGTCCGGCCATGGACCGCCACGGCGGAGGCCCCCGCCTGCTCCAGCACCCGGGCGAACTCCACGCAGTTGCAGCTGCCCATATCCCAGCCCCGGCGGAACTTGGCGGTGACGGGAACAGGGCACGCCTTGACCACCGCCTCCATGATGCGCCCCGCCTTTTCCGGGTCCCGCATCAGCGCCGCCCCGTCGCCGTTGTTGACGATCTTTCCCATGGGGCAGCCCATGTTGATGTCCAGCACGTCCGCCCCGCTGTGCTCGATGGCAATCTGCGCGGCCTCCGCCATACAAACCGGATCGCTGCCGAAAATCTGGACGGCAGCAGGGTGTTCCCCCGGGAATTGGCGAAGCAGAGAAACCGTTTTTTTGTCCCGATAGCACAGCGCCTTGGAAGAGATCAGCTCTGTGCAGGTGTAGCCCGCCCCCAACTCCGCGCACAGTTGGCGGAAGGCGGCGTCCGTGACGCCGGCCATGGGAGCCAAGGCCAATCTGGAGGAAATGGACACGCTTCCAATGTTCATGAATCAAAGCTCCTCTCTTCCCAAGGCGTGGGTTTTCTGCCTGCATCATAGCATGAATTTTGGAAAATGTCCACTTCTGCCTTTTTCCATCCCGGAAACGCGCTTCCGCCTGTCCTCTCCAAAACCGTTACCGTTTTGTAACTATTTTGTCTTTTGTTTTCGAATCTTTTCCAGTCAATTCTTGTCCAAACGGGTCAAAAGTGGGGATAATTATACCGCCAAACGGCAAAAGGCTTGACAAAAGTGGGGGATAAGGTGTATACTAAGCCCAGTTTCCCCATTGGTAACAAAAGTTACAAGTTGTTTTCCCCGCTCTCCGGGCGGCCCCGTCCGCCCCTTTGTGTGAGGGCTCTTCTCGGAAGACAGCCGCTCAATACTCCCCCGCCGGGGACTCCCACGGCCTTTCCCTGCCCCCTCGGGCAGAGCCGAAACCAGGACTCTTTTCCCGGGTCCCGGCCGTGAAATAACCTTTAGGAGGGTATGAACTTGAACGCGAACCAACGACCAAACCTGTTATACACCCTATGCAGGCGCGGCGGCATGCTGCTTTTCTGTCTGGCGGCCGCCGTCGTCACCGGCCTCTCCGCCACCGGCTGGGCGGACTCTCTGTTTCTCATCACCGGGGCGGACGACGCCGCCATCATTCTGGAGCCGGACCAGGAGGAGGCGCCCCCGGACTTGTCCTCGCAGATGGTCTATGTCTCCAACGGCAGCCGGGGCTATGACATCATGCTTCAAGAAGGCGCCGCCGTCACCGTCCGGCACGAGGGGGCCAGCCTCACGCTCCAGTCCAGGAAGGAGAGCGTGTCCACCCTTCTCAGCCGCCTCCACATCACGCCCAGCCCTCTGGAGATGATCGGCGTAAAGCTCTCGGAGACCGGCGTGGAGCTGAGCGTCTCCTCCGACCTCACGTATTATGACTACGTGACGGAAAAAGTCTCCTTCAACACCGTGCGGGTGGCCAACCCCGACCTGCCGGAGGGAGAGGAGAACGTGACCCAGGAAGGAGCCGACGGCGTCCGCTCCTCCGTCTACGAGGTGGTCTGGTCCAACGGGACGGAGCTCTCCCGCCAGTTTGTGGAGGAGCTGGACACCACCGCCGTGGACCGCATTGTGGAATACGGCACCGCCAAGCCCAAGCCCGAACCCTCCTCCTCTTCCGAAGAGAGCGCCGTTCTGGCGGAGCATGGCGAGACCGGCGGCGGCATTGCCAGCGTCACGGAAAACGCCGACGGCAGCGGCACGCTGCACCTGAAGGACGGCACAACGCTGAACTTTTCCGGCGTCCGCACCATGACCGCCACCGCCTACACCACCGGCCACGGCGGCGTAGGCACCCGCACCGCCAGCGGCACCGCCGTTCATGTGGGCTCGGTGGCCGTGGACAAGAGCGTCATTCCTCTGGGCACCCGGATGTACGTCGTCGCCGGCGGCAACGTCGTTTACGGTCTGGCCGTGGCGGAGGACACCGGCGTCAAAGGCAACAAAATCGACCTCTATTACGACACCTATGACGAGTGCATTCAATTCGGCAGGCGTACCTGCACCGTTTATATTCTGGAATGATCTTCCCGGAACGCCCCCGGCTTTTGCCGGGGGCGTTCTTTTGCTTTCGGCCCGCCTCTGAAAATATATAAGAAGCCGGCGGGCAAAATGCCCCAGGAACTGTCAATTTTGCCAATTGCAGTCCCGCCCGCAAACGGATACAATAGGTATGACCTATCCAACCAGAGAGCGAACGCTCTTTTTCCGGAATCTCCATCAGAACGAGGTATTTCGAATGAACAGTCATACATCCCATACCAAAGTCATCCGCGCCCAGCTTCTGGCCTCCATGCGCACCGGTGAATACGCCCACTGCGAGCGCCTCCCCCGGGAGAGTGTGCTCTCCGTCAAGCTGGGCATCAGCCGCACCCAGCTGCGGGACATCCTGGCCTCTTTGGAGCGGGAGGGTTTCATCACCCGCCGCCACGGCGTGGGCACCATCATCAACCGCCACGTACTGGACGTCCAGACCCGGATGGACATCGAAATCGAGTTTTTGGACATGATCCGGCAGAATGGATTCACCCCGGCGGTGGCCTTCACCCGTGCCTGGGACGAGGCGGCGGACGAGAAAACCGCCGCCCAGCTCCGTCTCCCCGTGGGAACGCCCATGCTCCGGGTCTCCCGCCTCTGTACGGCGGACGGCCGTCCCGCCATTTACTGTGAGGACGTCATCGAGAAGGCTTTGATTCAGGAGGACTACACCGAGGAGGACCTGAAGATGCCCATTTTCCATTTCCTCCAGCGCTGCTGCGGCGTGTATCCCTACCTGGATCTGACGGACCTCCGGGCCGTCCCGGCGGACGAAAAGCTCGCCGGCATTCTTCAGCTCCCCGTGGGGTCGCCCCTGCTCTATATGGAGGAAGTGGATTATGACATTGACGGCAAGCCGGTGTTCTGCTCCGCTGAGTATTTCGCCGACGGCATTTTCCGCCACACCGTCATGAGAAAGAAACTGTGATTGGAGGGAGAATCTGCTATGAAAAAAGTTGCTGTGCTCATGGGCTCCGACTCCGACTGGCCGGTGGTCCGCTCCGCCTGCGCCGAGCTGGACGCCTTCGGCATCCCCTATGAGGCCCATATCATGAGCGCCCACCGCAGTCCCGCCGTCGTGGCGGAGTTCGCCGGATACGCCCGGAAAAACGGCTTTGGCGTCATCATCTGCGCCGCCGGCATGGCCGCCCATCTGGCGGGGGCCGTGGCCGCCAACACCACCCTGCCCGTCATCGGCATTCCCATCAGAGGGGGCGCCCTGGACGGGCTGGACGCTTTATTAGCCACCGTGCAGATGCCCAGCGGCATCCCCGTGGCCACCGTGGCCCTGAACGGGGCCAAGAACGCCGCCGTGCTGGCCGCCCAGATTCTGGCGGTGGAGGACGGCAGCCTCGCCGCCTGGCTGGACACCGTCCGGCGGGACATGGCCGCCCAGATCGAGGAAAAGGACGCCGCCCTACAGGCGGAAATCTGACCCGCGGTCCATTCATCACCAATCTACTTGACGGAGGAATACAACATGCAAAAGCTGAACCAGCTCTACGAGGGCAAGGCCAAGAAGGTCTTTCAAACCGACGATCCCAACCTCTGCATCGTGGACTACAAGGACGACGCCACCGCCTTCAACGGCCTGAAAAAGGGCACCATCGCAGGCAAGGGCGTCATCAACAACCAGATGACCAACCGCTTCATGGCCAGGCTGGAGAAGGCCGGGGTCCCCACCCACTTTGTGGAGGAGCTCAGCGAGCGGGAGACCGTGGTGAAAAAGGTCTCCATCGTCCCTCTGGAGGTCATCATCCGCAACCTCTCCGCCGGGTCCTTCGCCAAGCGCTACGGCGTGGAGGAGGGTATCGTCTTCGACGCGCCCACCATCGAGTTCTCCTATAAGAACGACGGCCTGGGGGACCCCCTGCTGAACGAGTACCACGCCCTGGCCCTGAAGCTGGCCACTCCCGAGGAGCTCGACACCATCAAGAACTACGCCTTCCAGGTGAACGACTTTCTCAAATCCTTCTGGGCCTCCTGCGGCGTGACCCTGGTGGACTTCAAGCTGGAGTTCGGCCGGCTGGAGGATGGGACCATCGTCCTTGCCGACGAGATCAGCCCCGACACCTGCCGTCTCTGGGACTCCAAGACTCATGAAAAACTGGACAAGGACCGCTTCCGCCGGGACCTGGGCGGCGTGGAAGACGCTTACGCGGAGGTCATGCGCCGGATGAGCAAGGCGCTGTGAAAGGAGGAGGCTAATGGGCGGTTTTTTTGGCGTGATTTCAAAACGGGACGTGGTGCTGGACGTGTTTTTTGGCACGGACTACCACTCCCACCTGGGCACCCGCCGGGGCGGCATGGCCGTCTATGACCGGGACCAGGGCTTCCACCGCCAGATTCACAACATCGAAAACACCCCCTTCCGCACCAAGTTCGAAAAGGACCTCGGCTCCTTTCACGGGCAGGCGGGCATCGGCTGCATCAGCGACACGGACCCTCAGCCCCTGCTGATGCGCTCTCACCTGGGGCTGTACGCCATCTCCACCGTGGGCATCATCCAGAATGCCGAGGCCCTGGTGGAGCGGTACTTTTCCGACCACGGCCACCAGTTCATGGCCATGAGCTCCGGCAAGGTCAACGCCACGGAGCTGGTGGCCTCCCTCATCAATCAAAAGGACGACCTGGTCTCCGGTATCCGCTACGCCCAGGAGCAGATCGAGGGCTCCATGACCATCCTCATCCTCACAACCCAGGGCATCTACGCCGCCCGGGACCGTCTGGGCCGCCTGCCGGTGCTCATCGGCCGGAGCGAGGAGGGCTGCTGCGTCTCCTTTGAGTCCTTCGCCTACCATAAACTGGGTTATCAGGACGCCTATGAGCTGGGCCCCCAGGAGATCGTCCGCATCACCGCCGCCGGGTGGGAGACCCTGTCCCCCGCCGGGAAGGACATGCGCATCTGCGCCTTCCTCTGGACCTACTACGGCTATCCCAACTCCTGCTACGAGGGGGTCAACGTGGAGGTTATGCGCTGCCGCAACGGCGAGATCATGGCCCGGGACGAGGTCCAGCGGGGCCAGCTCCCGAAGGTGGACTACGTGGCGGGCGTCCCGGACTCCGGCGTCCCCCACGCCATCGGCTTCGCCAACCGCAGCGGGAAGCCCTTCGCCCGGCCCTTTGTGAAGTATACCCCCACCTGGCCCCGCTCCTTCATGCCGGAGAGTCAGGACGTGCGGAACCAGGTGGCCAAGATGAAGCAGATTCCCGTCCACGAGCTCATCCGCGGCAAAAAGCTCCTCTTCGTGGACGACTCCATCGTCCGGGGCACCCAGCTCCGGGAGACGGTGGAATTCCTCTACGAGTCCGGCGCGGAGGAGGTTCACATGCGCTCCGCCTGTCCCCCCATCATGTACGGCTGCAAGTATCTGAACTTCTCCCGCAGCAACTCCGACATGGAGCTTCTCAGCCGCCGGACCATCCAGGCCCTGGAGGGGGAGGAAGGCCAGAACCACCTGTCGGAGTACGCCGACGCCGCCACGGAGCGGGGCCAGTGCATGCTCCGCACCATCTGTGAGGAGATGGGCTTTGATTCCCTGGGCTATCAGTCCCTGGACGGCCTGCTGGAGGCCATCGGCATCGACAGGAACAACATCTGCACCTACTGCTGGACCGGGGAGGAATAACCCCGTAAGGGCGGCAATCTGCCGCCCGTCCCCCGCGCCGCATCTGATAAAACGAGGGCGGCAGATTGCCGCCTTTGCAACAGGAGGTTTACCATGGAAAACTCCCATTCCGCAGCCTACGCCGCCGCCGGCGTGGATATCACCGCCGGATACGAGGGCGTACGGCGGATGAAGCCCTTTGTGGAGCGCACCCGGATTCCCGGCGTGGTCTCCGGCATCGGCGGCTTCGGCGGCCTTTTCGCCCCGGACCTCTCCGGAATGGCGGAGCCCGTCCTGGTCTCCGGCACCGACGGCGTGGGCACCAAGCTCCGCCTGGCCCAGCTGCTGGGCCGGCACGACACCATCGGCATCGACTGCGTGGCCATGTGCGTCAACGACATCATCTGCTGCGGGGCCCGTCCCCTCTTCTTCCTGGACTACATCGCCATCGGCAAAAACGAGGCGGAAACAGTCGCCTCCATCGTCTCCGGCGTGGCGGAGGGCTGCATCCAGGCGGGCTGCGCCCTCATCGGCGGCGAGACCGCCGAGCACCCCGGCGTCATGGCCCCGGAGGACTATGACGTCGCGGGCTTCGCCGTGGGTTTGGCGGACCGGCCCAAACTCATTGACGGCAGTCAGGTCCGGGAGGGGGACGCCCTGATTGGCCTCACCTCCTCCGGCGTCCACTCCAACGGCTTTTCCCTGGTGCGGAAGGTCTTTGACGTGGAACACGCCGATCTGGCCGCCCCCCTGGAGGAGCTGGAGGGCAGGTCCCTGGGCGAAGTCCTGCTGGCCCCCACGAAAATCTATGTCAAAGCCGTCCAGACCCTGCTGTCCGGCGGCGTCGCCCTCCGCGGCGCCAGCCACATCACCGGCGGCGGCTTCTTTGAGAACATCCCCCGGATGCTGCCCCCGGGCCTGGAGGCCCGCCTCTTCCCGTCCGCGCTGCCCCATCCTCCCATCTTTGATCTGATCGCCAGACGGGGGAACATCTCCCGGCACGACATGTACAACACCTTCAACATGGGCCTTGGCATGGTGCTGGCGGTTCCCCGGGACCAGGCGGAGCAGGCCCTTGCCCTTCTGCGGGCCGCCGGGGAGGCGGACGCGGCGGTCGTGGGCGAACTCCGCCGGGGAGACGCGGGCGTCTCCTTCGGCGAGACCTGCTCCCCCGCCCCATGAGCCGGGCAAGAATCGCCGTCCTGGTCTCCGGCGGCGGAACGAATCTGGAGGCCCTTTTGAACGCCCAGGAACGGGGGGAGATTCCCCACGGTGAGATCGTGGTGGTCCTGGCGAGCAACCCCGGGGCCTACGCCCTGGAGCGAGCGAAACACCACGGCGTCCCCGGCTTCGCCGTGCCCCGGAAGGGGCGCGCCCAAGCGGAGTTCGAGGCCGGGCTGACGGAAAAGCTCACCGCGTACCGGGCGGACATCATCGTACTGGCAGGCTTCCTCTCCATCCTGTCCGAGGCGTTTGTGACGCGCTGGCCGGACCGGATTCTGAACGTCCACCCCTCCCTGATTCCCGCCTTCTGCGGCAAGGGGTATTATGGGCTGAAGGTCCACGAGGAGGCCCTGCGCCGGGGCGTGAGGGTCACCGGCGCCACTGTGCATCTGGTAAACGAAATCCCGGACGGGGGGCGGATTCTCCTGCAAAAGGCAGTGGACGTCCTCCCCGGCGACACGCCGGAAACCCTCCAGCGCCGGGTGATGGAACAGGCCGAATGGGTGCTTCTGCCCCAGGCGGCGGAGCTGGTTTCCCGGCGTCTGGCCGGGGAACGGAAAGGATAGGTTTCTATGGATCGCTCTCAACTGCGTGACTTCCACCCTCAAAGCACCGGCCTGGAGCGGGATATCCAGGCCCTGCTCTCCCGCACCCGCCGGGAGCGCCGCCCCTGCGGACGGGACGCTTTCCTCGCCCTGCTGGCAGGCGTTCCCGCCCTGCGGAAAACCCCCGGCATCCCCAGCCCCAAGGAATCCGGACCGGATTCCTTCGCCACTCTGCCCCTCTGCCCGACGGAGGCCGACGCCGCCGCCTGCCGGGTCCATCTTCAGACGGTTTTTGGCATCCGGGACAAGGAGAGCCTCCTGGACTTCTGCGGCCGGCAGTTCCGCTGTCAGGACGACTATCTGGACTTCGAGGCCGTCTGGGAAGGCCGCCCCCTCTTTGACACGGCGGCGCTGAACCCGGACGCCGCCTCCTTCTTCGTCTCCGCCCGGGACTTCTCCGCCCAATTCTATTCCCTGGTGGGGCACCACGGTTATCTCGCCTGGGACGTCAGCGAGCGCATGGGGCACCTCCGGGCTGGCCTGGCCTGCGGCCTTTTGACCCGGGAGGAGTTCGACCCGCTGGCGGAGGAGCAGGCCGTCCAGGCCCAGGCCTTCGGCAGCTGGGAGGAGTACGCCGCCAGCCTGGTCTGCGGCGCGCTGTACTGGAACTTCCGCCAGGGAGCCGCGCTGCCGGAACTTCGGAAGTCCCAGCGGCTCTGGATGGACCTGGTGCGGGCGCTGCTGGCCAACGACGCCGCCTGGGACAGCGGTCTCTGGTACGTCCCCCAGCGGGAAAAGGAGTACCGCCTCTGGCCCTCGGAGATGAAGATGTACCTGCCGGACTGGGAGGGACCCAACGGCTGCTTCCTCACGGACCGGGTCGCCGTGGACGGGTGCCGGGTGGGCTGGTGCTATCGGGAGGAACCGGAGGAGGGCTTCCCGGACAGCGGCTGGCGCTTCTTCTCCGGCGACGAGAGCGAAGCGTACATCGCCGACATCCGCCACACCGGCGTTTACGATCTCAACACCGTCTGCAACCTGGACCCCGAGGTCATCCCCCTGCTGGACGCCCCCTGCCGCAGCGCCTTCGTCCGGGGAGAGGACGGGACCTTCCGCCCCGAGCCCTTCGACCTGCCGGAAAACTGAAAGGAGCCTATGTCCATGAACGAGCTGGAACTGAAATACGGCTGCAACCCCAACCAGAAGCCCTCCCGCATCTTCATGCGGGACGGCGGCGATCTGCCCATCGCCGTTCTCAACGGCAAGCCCGGCTATATCAATTTCCTGGACGCCCTGAACTCCTGGCAGCTGGCCCGGGAGCTGAAGGAGGCCACAGGCCTCCCCGCCGCCGCCAGCTTCAAGCACGTCTCCCCCGCCGGGGCCGCCGTGGGCCTGCCCCTCAGCGAGACGGACCGGAAGCTCTATTTTGTGGAGGACGGCGCGGACCTCTCCCCCATCGCCTGCGCGTACATCCGCGCCAGGGGGGCGGACCGGCTGTGCTCCTACGGCGACTGGGCCGCTCTTTCCGACGTCTGCGACGCCGCCGCGGCCCGGTATCTCAAGGCCGAGGTGTCCGACGGCGTCATTGCCCCCGGCTATACGGAGGAGGCCCTGGAGATTTTGAAAACCAAAAAGAAGGGGGGCTACAACGTCGTCCAAGTCAACCCCGGCTACGTTCCCGCCTCTCAGGAGTACAAGGACGTCTTCGGCGTCACCTTCCAGCAGGGGCGGAACGAGTATTCAATCGACGACGGCCTCCTCTCCAATATCGTAACCCAAAACCGCAGCCTCCCTCCCCAGGCGCGGACCGACATGCTGGTTGCCCTCATCACCCTGAAATACACCCAGTCCAACTCCGTCTGCTATGTGAAGGACGGCCAGGCCATCGGCGTGGGCGCGGGCCAGCAGAGCCGCATCCACTGCACCCGTCTGGCGGGCGGCAAGGCGGACAACTGGTGGCTGCGGCAGCACCCGGCGGTGCTGGCCCTTCCCTTCACGGACGGCATCCGCCGCCCAGACCGGGACAATGCCATCGACGTCTACCTCTCCGACGAGTGGGAGGATCTTCTGGCGGACGGGGCGTGGCAGTCCGTCTTTCAGCAGCGCCCCCAGCCCCTGACGGCGGAGGCGAAAAAAGCCTGGATCGCACAGCTCACCGGCGTGACCTGCGGGTCCGACGCCTTCTTCCCCTTCGGAGATAACGTGGAGCGGGCGCGGAAGAGCGGCGTGCAGTACATCGTCCAGCCCGGCGGGTCCATTCGGGACGACCACGTCATTGCCGCCGCCGATAAGTACGGCATGACCATGTGCTTCACCGGCATGCGCCTGTTTCATCACTAAGGAGGACTTTCATGAATCTGCTCGTTGTCGGCGGCGGAGGCCGCGAACACGCCATCATCAAAAAGCTGAGAGAAAACCCCCGGGTGAAAACCATCTACGCCCTTCCCGGCAACGGCGGCATCGCCGCCGACGCCGTCTGCTTCCCGGAGATCGGCGCCAAGGACATTGGCGGCATTGTGGACTTTGCCAGGACCCACGCCGTGGACTTCGCCGTCGTCGCCCCGGACGACCCCCTTGCCCTGGGCTGTGTGGACCGCCTTCACGAGGTGGGCATCCCTTGTTTCGGTCCGGACGCCAAGGCCGCCCGCATCGAGGCCAGCAAGGTCTTCTCCAAGAACCTGATGAAACGGCACGGCATCCCCACCGCCCGCTACGAGGTCTTTTCCGACCCCGCCGGGGCCCTGGCCTATCTGCGGAGCGAAGCGTCCTTCCCCATTGTGGTCAAGGCCGACGGTCTGGCCCTGGGCAAGGGCGTTCTGATCCCCCGGGACCTGAACGAGGCGGAGACCGCCGTCAAACTCATAATGGAGGACCGGGCCTTTGGCGACTCCGGAAACGAAATCGTGATAGAGGAGTTCCTCACCGGCCCGGAGGTCAGCGTCCTGGCCTTTACCGACGGCCGGAGCATCGTCCCCATGGTCTCCTCCATGGACCACAAGCGCGCAGGGGATGGGGACACCGGCCCGAACACCGGCGGCATGGGCGCCGTGGCCCCCAATCCCTGCTACACCCCGGCCATTGCGGCGGAGTGCATGGAAACCATCTTCCTGCCCACCCTGGCCGCCATGCGGGCGGAGGGCTGTCCCTTCAAGGGCTGCCTCTATTTCGGCCTCATGCTCACCCCCGGCGGGCCCAAGGTCATTGAGTACAACTGCCGCTTCGGCGACCCGGAGACCCAGGTGGTTCTGCCCCTGCTGAAGACGGATCTTCTGACCATCATGCAGGCCGTGGAAAACGAGACCCTGGGCGATTTAGACGTGGAGTGGCGCGAGGGCGCCGCCGCCTGCGTCATCCTGGCCTCCGGCGGTTATCCCGGCCGCTATGAAACGGGCAGGGCGATCACCATCCCAGAGAACCTGCCCGCCGGCGTCACCGTCTACCACGCCGGGGACAAGCCGGCGGAGGACGGGCCCCTGGTCACCAGCGGAGGGCGGGTTCTGGGTGTCGCCGCCGTGGGCGGGACACTGGACGCCGCTTTGCAGGACGCTTACGCCGCCGCAGAGGGAATCGAGTTTGAAGGCAAATATCTGCGCCGGGACATCGGCAGGCGGGCCCTGGCCGCCATGGAGGGCGGAAGATGGTAAGACGCGTATACGTGGAAAAGAAGCCCGCCCTCCGGCTGGAGGCCCGGGGACTCCTCAGCGAGCTGCGGACCATTCTGGGCGTCTCCGCCCTCACGGGACTGCGGCTGCTGAACCGCTACGACGTGGAAAACATGGACGCCGGCGTCTTCCAGCGGGCCAAAACCATCGTCTTCTCCGAGCCCCAGACGGACCTCCTTTATGAGGAGGACTGTCCCCTGCCGGAGGGTCCCCACACCGTCCTGGCCGTGGAGGCCCTGCCGGGGCAGTTCGACCAGCGGGCGGACTCCTGCGCCCAGTGCGTCCAGCTCCTGGCGGGAGCGGAGCGCCCCCTGGTGTCCTACGCCAAGGTGTACCTCCTGGAGGGGGCTCTGTCCCCGGCGGACCTCGCGAAGATCAAGAACTATGTCATCAACCCCGTAGAGAGCCGGGAGGCCGCGCTGGACAAGCCGGAGACCCTGGTCCGCGCCCACGCCGCCCCCAAAAAGGTGGAGACGCTGACGGGCTTCACCGCCATGGAGGAAGCGGACCTGTCCGCCCTGCTGGACCGGCTGGGCCTCGCCATGGACCCGGACGACCTCAAATTCCTCCAGGCTTACTTCCGGGACACGGAGAAGCGGGACCCCACCATCACGGAGGTCCGGGTGGTGGACACCTACTGGTCCGACCACTGCCGCCACACCACCTTCTCCACCCACATCGACGGCGGAGAGATTCAGGACCCGGAGGTCAAAACCGCCTATTACCAGTACCTGAAACTCCGGAGCGAGGTCTACGGCGGCAAGGCCAAGGACCGCCCGGAGACCCTTATGGACATCGCCACCATCGCGGCCAAGGCCCTGAAAAAGCGGGGCCTCCTGCCGGAGCTGGACGAGAGCGAGGAGATCAACGCCTGCTCCATCCACGTCCCCGCCGTGGTGGACGGGGAAATCCAGGACTGGCTCCTCATGTTTAAGAATGAAACCCACAACCACCCCACGGAGATCGAGCCCTTCGGCGGCGCGGCCACCTGCATCGGCGGCTGCATCCGGGACCCCCTGTCCGGCCGGGCCTATGTCCACCAGGCCATGCGCCTCACCGGCTGCGCCGACCCCCGGACGCCCATCGAGGACACCCTCCCCGGCAAGCTGCCCCAGCGCAAGCTCTGCCAGACGGCGGCGGCAGGCTATTCCTCCTACGGCAACCAGATCGGCCTGGCCACGGGCCACGTGGCGGAGCTCTACCACCCCGGCTACGCCGCCAAACACTTGGAGGTGGGCGCGGTGGCAGGCGCGGCCCCGGCGGAAAATGTCCGCCGGGAGCGGCCCGCCCCCGGGGACGTAATCATTCTCCTGGGAGGCCGCACGGGCCGGGACGGCATCGGCGGGGCCACCGGCTCCTCCAAGAGCCACAACCAAACCTCCCTCCAGACCATGGCCAGCGAGGTCCAGAAGGGCAACGCCCCGGAGGAGCGGAAGATTCAGCGTCTCTTCCGGGACGGGAAGGTCACCCGCCTCATCAAGCGGTGCAACGACTTTGGCGCGGGGGGCGTCAGCGTGGCCATCGGCGAGCTGGCGGACGGCCTTGTCATCGACCTGGACGCGGTGCGGAAAAAATACGACGGTCTGGACGGCACGGAGCTTGCCATCTCCGAGAGCCAGGAGCGCATGGCGGTGGTGGTGTCCCCCAAGGACGCGGAAGCCTTCATCGCCGCCGCGAAAGCGGAGAATCTGGAGGCTTACCAGGTGGCCGTGGTGACGGCGGAGCCCCGCATGGTCATGCGCTGGCAAGGGAAAACCATTGTCAGTCTGAGCCGGGAGTTCCTGAATTCCAACGGCGCGGTAAAGCACGCCAGCGTTTTCGTTCCGGATGTGGACAGGAAAACGCATTCCCCCTTCCAGCCATCCGGAACCTCGGACCTGCGAAGCATGGCCGCCAGTCTCAAGAGCGCCAGCCGCCGGGGGCTGGCGGAGCGGTTTGACTCCACCATTGGCGCGGGCAGCGTCACCATGCCCTTCGGCGGCGGGACCCAGCGGACCCCCGCCCAGTCCATGACCGCCCTTCTCCCGGTCCTTCCGGGCCAGGAGACGGAACAGGCCAGCGTCATGGCCTGGGCCTGCGACCCGGAGAGGCTTTCTGCCTACCCCTACCGGGGGGCCTATGACGCTGTGACTACTTCCATCGCCAAGCTGGTGGCCGCCGGCGCGGACTACAAGACCGCCTACCTGACCTTGCAGGAGTATTTCGAAAAGCTCCGTCAGGACCCGGAGCGCTGGGGCAAGCCCTTTGCCGCCCTCCTGGGGGCCATGGCGGCCCAGATGGACTTCGGCGCGGCGGCCATCGGCGGCAAGGACTCCATGTCCGGGTCCTTCCTGGACCTGGATGTACCGCCCACGCTGATCTCCTTCGCCGTCGCCCCCATTCAGGCGGGAGATGTGATTACCCCCGAGTTCAAAGAAGCGGGACACCCGGTGTACCTCTTCCAGCCCGACGGCAGCGCACAGGATCAGCAGGCGGCCTGGGCGGAGTTCCTCCGCCTCCACCGGAAGGGGAAAATTGCCGCCGCCTGGGCGGTGGAAAACGGAATGGCCGAGGCGGTCATGAAGATGTCCTTCGGCAACCGGATCGGGTTCAAGGGGATGAGCCAAAACAGCCCTGTATGGTATACCTCCCGCTCCGGGGCCATCATTGCGGAGCTGACCGAGGACATCGGCAACTGTCACCCGGACGGCTTTTGCGGGAAAATCGGCCATACCGTCACCGAACCGGTGATTACGATTGGGACTGATTCCGCCTCAATTGACGAATTGTTATCGCTGAACGAGGCCGTTTTGGAGGATGTCTACCCCACCCGCGCCCCCGCGGAAGGAGATGCCCCCGTCCTGTCCTGCCCCGCCTTCACCCGCCCCGTCCCCAAGATTGGCGTCGCGAAGCCCAAGGTCCTCATCCCCGTCTTCCCCGGCACCAACTGCGAGTACGACAGCGCCCGGGCCGCTCAGAGGGCGGGCCTGGAGACGGAGATTTTCGTCGTAGGCAATCAGTCCGCCAAGGACGTATCTGCGTCCGCCGCCGCCTTTGCCCAAAAGCTCCGGGGAAGCCAGATTCTCTTTCTTCCCGGCGGCTTCTCCGGCGGCGACGAGCCAGATGGCTCCGGCAAGTTCATCACGGCCTTCCTCCGGGGGCCGGAGACCTCCGAAGCGGTGATGGACCTTCTCAAAAACCGGGACGGTCTGGCCCTGGGCATCTGCAACGGCTTCCAGGCCCTCATTAAGTTGGGCCTGGTCCCCTATGGCGAAATCCGGGATATGGACGAGACCTGCCCCACCCTCTCCTTCAATACCATCGGGCGGCACCAGTCCAAAATTGTAAACACCCGCGTGGTCTCCAACCAATCCCCCTGGCTGGCCCGGGTGAACCCTGGGGAAGTTTACGCCGTTCCTATCTCCCACGGCGAGGGCCGCTTCCTCTGCGGGACGGAGCTCCTCCAAACACTGGCGGAAAACGGGCAGATCGCCACCCAGTATGCGGACCTTACGGGCCAGCCCACCATGGACCCGGATTTCAACCCCAACGGCTCCGCCTGGGCCGTGGAGGGCATCACCTCCCCCGACGGACGGATTTTCGGCAAGATGGGCCATTCCGAGCGCGTCGGCCCGGACCTGTACCGAAACGTTCCCGGGGCATATGACCTCCGGCTCTTTGAGGCCGCCAGGGATTATTTTTCTCTTTGAATTTCCGCGCCCGGGAACGGGCGGACACCGCAGGAGCGATTCCAAATCGCCCGATCTGGTTAGCCATCCGCCCTGGGACAACCTCCTACGAAATTAAGGTCTTGACAACCCTTCCCGGAGAATGGTATACTGCCTAAAATTTAGAAAGAACGAGGTGTCGTCCCATGGCCTACTTTTTCTCCGAGCCCTCCCACACCTTCAGCGAGTATCTGCTGGTTCCCGGCTACTCCTCTGCCGAGTGTATTCCCGCCAACGTGTCCCTCAAGACCCCGGTGGTGAAGTTCAAAAAGGGCGAGGAATGCCCCCTGACCATGAACGTGCCCATGGTCTCCGCCGTGATGCAGGCCGTCTCCGGCGAGCAGATGGGTATCGGCCTGGCCAAGGAGGGCGGCATCGCCTTCATCTTTGTCTCCCAGCCCGTGGAGCAGCAGGCGGAGATGGTCCGCAAGGTCAAAAACTACAAGGCCGGCTTCGTCACCAGCGACTCCAACCTCCGGATCGGGGACACTCTGGCGGACGTGCTGGCCCTGAAAGAACGCTGCGGCCACTCCACCATGCCCGTCACCGACGACGGCACCGGCACCGGCAAGCTCCTGGGACTGGTCACCAGCCGGGACTACCGGGTCAGCCGCCTGGACCCCGCCACCCCCGTCACGGACTTCATGACCCCCTTCGACAAGCTCATCTTCGCTCCGGAGGGCACCAGCCTGAAGGAGGCCAACGACATCATCTGGGACCGCAAGCTCAACGCCCTGCCCATCGTCTCCAAGGACGGGCGGCTGGTGAGCTTCGTCTTCCGGAAGGACTATGACTCCCACAAGGGAAATCCCCTGGAGCTGCTGGACGGCCAGAAGCGCTACGTCGTGGGCGCGGGCATCAATACCCGGGACTACGCCGAGCGGGTTCCCGCCCTGGTGGACGCCGGGGTGGACGTGCTGGTCATCGACTCCTCCGAGGGGTATTCCGAGTGGCAGGCCCGGACCCTGAAATGGATTCGGGACCGCTACGGCGACACGGTGAAAGTGGGCGCGGGCAACGTGGTGGACGGCGAGGGCTTCCGCTTCCTGGCGGACGCCGGGGCGGACTTCGTGAAAATCGGCATCGGCGGCGGCTCCATCTGCATCACCCGGGAGACCAAGGGCATCGGCCGGGGGCAGGCCACGGCGGTGATCGACGTGGCGGCGGAGCGGGACCGGTACTTTGAGGAAACCGGCGTCTACGTCCCCATCTGCGCCGACGGCGGCATTGTCCAGGACTATCACATCACCCTGGCCCTGGCCATGGGCGCGGACTTCTGCATGCTGGGCCGGTACTTCTCCCGGTTCGACGAGTCCCCCACCAGCAAGATTCTCATCGGCGGCAGCTATATGAAAGAGTACTGGGGCGAGGGCAGCGCCCGGGCCCGGAACTGGCAGCGCTACGACCTGGGCGGCTCGGCGAAGCTCTCCTTCGAGGAGGGCGTGGACTCTTACGTCCCCTACGCCGGTGCCCTGGCGGACGGCATGGCCACGACTCTGGCGAAGATTCGCTCCACCATGTGCAACTGCGGCGCGCTGACGATTCCGGAGCTGCGGGACAAGGCCAAGCTGACCCTGGTCAGCTCCGTCTCCATCGTGGAGGGCGGGGCCCATGACGTGATGCTGAAAGACTCCGCCGGTGCCGTGGGCCGGAACTGAATCGCCTCTCCAAAACGAGATTGGTTAAATATTGCTCTGAAAGAACACGCACATATGTGTAATCCCCGGAGGTTTTCAATTTGGAAAATCATAGCAGTTTTACGGCTTGGATAACAGCTGATGAACGACGGGATATTAAAATTTACAGGTATTATCTTAAGTATTGTTCTTTCTGCTATAGGTTAGTTGCTCTCCTTCTTTTGGGGTATGGGTTATTTGTATTTTTTACTATGGCAACGGAACGACACCCATTGTTTATACTTGCTTTCTTTCTAAGGTTAGTAAGGTTAGTCATTGGCTATGCGGTTATCCGCTGGGGGTATGTATACTTAACCCCGTATAACCATTATCCTATTTTACGAAGGGATGATTACCGGATCACCATTTGTAAAGATAGACTGACCATGCAAGCCGAGGGGAAACGAGAAATAACCTGTATGTTCTGTCCCAGCTGGCCTAAAAACAAACCCCCGAAAGGGAAAGGAATGGAACCTTACGTCATCACAGTGCATGAATGTGAATCAGGCTTGTACTTTTCGATACCGCTCGTTTTTGGCCCGCTGGCATTTGTGAGTAAGGAAAAGTTTAGTACCCAAGACTATAACAGATTAAAGGAAATGCTAAGGAAGGCATTTGGTGCTAAATATCGACAAGTATAGTTCCCAGGAAACTGAATCTCCTCCCCCAAACGAGAAAGGAACCCCCTCGGGGGTTCCTTTTTTTACCAGCGCAGCTCATGCTTTCCGGAGGCTTTTGGGAAGTTCCAGCGGAGATACTATCTCTCCCCGTCCTCCAGGTCCGCGCCGGCGGCTGGGGCGCTTTCTTATTTCTGCTTACACTCTCTTCCAGGCCGCCCCGCCCTTCACGTCGGTGACCTCGATGCCCTGGGCCTTCAGCTCGTCGCGGATCCGGTCCGCCTCGGCGAAGTTCTTGGCCCTCTTGGCCTCGTACCGGGCCAGGACCTTGGCGTCGATGTCCGGGTCTCCCTCGCCGGTAATCACATAGTCGCCGCCGCCGGACTGCACGGTCTGGGCCGCCTTCTCCCGAATGTCCGCCGCCTTCTCCAGGAGGCTCAGGGACAGCACCTTGTCAAACTCCCCAATGATGGCCAGCTTGGTGGCGTCATCGGTCTTGGCCTTCAGCGCGTCGAAGACCGCCGTCACCGCCATGGAGGTGTTCAAATCGCTGCCCACCTGCCGGAGAAACTTCTCCCGGCACTCCCCCAGGACCGTCTGATCCGCGTCCCCTCCGGGCCTCAGCGCCGCAATGCGGTTCAAGAGCTTGTTGTAAGCGGCGGCGGCGTTGTCCAGATTCTCCCAGCTGAACACCAGGGTCTTGCGGTAGTGGCTCTGGAGGCAGAACCAGCGGTACGCCAGGGGGTCATAGCCCTTCTCCTCCAGCAGCGAGACGGTCAAAAACTCTCCCTTGGACTTGGACATCTTCCCCGCCGGGTCGTTCAGGTGGTGGACATGGAACCAGTGGGGGCACCAGGGGTGACCCAGGTAACTCTCGGACTGGGCGATCTCGTTGGTGTGATGGGGAAAGGCGTTGTCCACGCCGCCGCAGTGGAGGTCCAGGTACTCGCCGTTGTATTTCAGGGAGATGCCGGAGCATTCGATATGCCAGCCGGGATAGCCCACGCCCCAGGGGGAGTCCCACTTGAGGGCCTGATCCTCGAACTTGCTCTTGGTGAACCAGAGGACGAAGTCGTTCTTATTGCGCTTGTTGGCGTCCTCCTCCACGCCTTCCCGGACGCCCACGGCCAGATCGTCCTCGTCGTGGTCGTTGAAAATGTAATACCGCTCCAGCTTGGAGCTGTCGAAGTACACGTTCCCCCCGGCCAGGTAGGCGTAGCCGGTATCCACCAGCTTGGAGATGATTTTGATATACTCGCCGATGCACCCGGTGGCGGGCTGCACCACATCGGGAGTCTTGATATTCAGCTTCCGGCAGTCGTCAAAAAAGGCGTCGGTATAGAACTTGGCGATGTCCATCACCGTCTTGTTCTCCCGCTTGGCGCCCTTGAGCATTTTGTCCTCCCCGGTGTCGGCGTCGCTGGAGAGGTGCCCCACGTCGGTAATGTTCATGACCCGGTTCACGTCGTACCCGGCGAAACGGAGATACTTCTCCAGCACGTCCTCCATAATATAGCTCCGGAGGTTTCCGATGTGGGCAAAGTGGTAGACCGTGGGCCCGCAGGTGTACATCTCCACCCGTCCGGGGGTGTGGGTTTTGAACTCCTCTTTCTTGTGGGTCGCGGAATTGTAAAGATACATGGTTTCATCCTCCATATTTATGGGCCGCCGCTTCGGCGGGCCGCTTTTTACTCTCACGCAGGCCGCCGCTTGGGCGCCTCTTTCCGCCCCTTCCGCGTCCGCTCCAGCTCCTCCACCCGGCGGGCCAGCCGCTCCAGTTCCTCCCGCACCGGGTCCTGAACGCTGATCTGGTCCACGTCGTCGGCGTAGTACACGGGGCAGCCGTTCACCCGGACGATCCGGGCGGGGACCCCCACGGCGGTGGACCCCGGCGGCACCTCCCGCAGCACCACCGCCCCGGCGGCGATGCGGGCGTTGTCCCCCACCTTGAACGGCCCCAGTATCCGGGCTCCGGAGCCCACCAGCACGTTGTTTCCCAGAGTGGGGTGCCGTTTTCCCTGGTCCTTCCCGGTGCCCCCCAGGGTCACGCCCTGATAGAGCAGGCAGTCGTCCCCAATCTCGGCGGTCTCGCCGATGACGATGCCCATCCCGTGGTCGATGACCAGCCGCCGGCCAATGGTCGCGCCGGGGTGGATTTCAATGCCGGTTTTGTTCCGGGCGTGCTGGGAAATCCAGCGGGCCAGGAAATACCGCCGGCGCACATACAGCCAGTGGGCCGCCCGGTGCCACAGCAGCGCGTGGACGCCGGGATAGAGAAGGAAAATCTCCAGCTTGCTCCGGGCCGCAGGGTCCCGGCGCTGGTAGGCGGCCAGCAGGCCGCCCAGACGAGTCAAATACATGGCGGTTCACTCCTTGTCAGGGCCGGGAGGAAACAAAAACGCCTCCCGTACCGAAGTACGAGAGGCGACGGATCGCGGTTCCACTCTCATTTATCACTCAAGGGGCCCTTAACGGGGGCCGGACGGAGGGTTCTCCTCTCCCGCTCACGGACGCACTTCGCAGCTTCCTCCGCAGGCGCGCTTGCAGCCGGTGACGCGCCCTCTCTGTCCTTCGGGTGAACTGTTACTCTTTCCGATCATCGCGGTATTCACTTGACTCTCTCAGTATATTAACAAGATTTGTCCGGCGTGTCAAGTTTTTTCAGTCCTCGCCCCTGAGCTGATATCCCAGCTCCTGAACCTTCCGGCGAATCTGCTCCTGGCGGACGCCGGTGGAATCGTAGTCCACCGCCACGCAGCCCCGGTCGCTGAGGCTGACGGAGGTGACGCCGGGCAGGGTGTCCAGTCCCTGCTTCAGCAGCTTCTCGTCCTGCTTGTCCGCGGCGTTCTCCAGGGAAAAATAGGTGCTTAAACGGGCCATGAAACTCTCTCCTTTCGGACATAGCATTCCCATGGCCGCCCATTTCATTCCCGAAGCCTCAGCTCTTTTCCTCCTTCTTTTTCTCCAGCCGGGAGGACAGCTCGTTCAGCTCCGCCCCCGTCTGGTCCAGCGCCCGGGGCAGTTGGGACAGCGTCACCTCAATTTTGCGAAGCTCGCCGTTCACGTGGCTCGCGGTGGACTCAAACGCGCTCATCAGGCGCTGATACTGACTGCGGAACTCCCCCACCGTCCGGCGGGTCTGGGCGGCGGCCTCCGCTTCCAGATCGTCGGCCCGCTTCCGGGCCTCGCACTCAATGGAGCCCAGCCGCTCCCGGAATTGGGCATAGGCCTCCGCGTCGGGCTTGAGCGCGTCCCGCTCGGCGGTGAGCCGGGCCACGTCCTGCTCCAGGAGCCGCAGGGGCTCCAGGTCCGCTCTGGCGGCGCTCTCCTCCCCCAGCTTCATTTGAAGCGCGTCCCGCTCTCCGGTCAGCTCCTCCAGCTGGGCGCGGAGCTGGTCCAGCTGCTCCGCCTGCTCCGCCACCTGGGCGCGAAGGGTCTCGTTCTCCTCCTCCAGCTTCCGCTGGGCGGCGGCGGCCTTCTCCGAAGCCTGCTCCAGATACCGGACCACATCCTGCTTGTCAAACCCGCCGAAGGCCACGCTTTTAAAGGAATAATTCTCCATAGGGCCACCGCTCTTTCTCATAGTTTCTCCATGATAGTAACACATACGGCGGCATTTTACAAGGGTCAGCTTTCCCCCCGGAACTGGAAGTCGCTTCCAAACCGGCCCAAACCCGCGCACCCCAGCGGGTCCGCCTCTCACCGGTACACCAGCGGCGGGCGGGTCCCCAGGCGGGACAGCAGCTCGTTGGCAATGGTCCCGCACCGCTCCGCCGTCTCCTCCGCCGTGATCTCCCGCGAACCCTCCCGGCCGATGATGGTGGCGGCGTCCCCGGGCCGGACCTCCGGAAGCTCCGTCACGTCCGCTAGCAGCTGGTCCATACACATCCGTCCCACCATAGGGCAGAAGACGCCCCGGATCAGCACGCGCCCGCCCCGCCGGGCCAGCTCCCGGGGCAGGCCGTCGGCGTAGCCGATGGTGAGCACCGCCAGCCGCGTCTCCCGCTCCGCATGGAACTCCAGACCGTAGCCCGCCCGGTCCCCGGGCCGGAGGGTCCGCACGCAGGCCACCCGGGCCCGAAGAGACAGCGCCGGACGGAGCTCCGGCCACTGCCGGACCGCCCCCTGTCCGCTGCGGACGCCGTAGAGGGCGATCCCCGCCCGGACATAGCCGCAGGGCTGGGGCGGCAGGTTCAAAAGGCCATAGCTGGCCTGGACGTGGACCTTCCCGGGGTCAAGACCCCTCTGCCGCAAGCGGTTCAGCCCGTCGTAGAACCGGGCCAGCTGCGCCTGGGTCTCCGCCTCCCGCGCCAGGTCGTCGGAGACGCAGAGGTGGGAGAAGACGCCGTCGATTTTCAGCTCCCTGCGTCCGTAGAGCCGGGCCAGGGCCTCCGTGTCCTCCGCCGGGACGCCCAGGCGGCCCATGCCCGTGTCCAGGGCCAGGTGGACATGCACGGGCCGCCCCATGTCCGCCAGGGCGTGGCCGTGGGCCTCGTCCGCCACGGTCTGGATCAGCCGCCAGCGGCGGAGCAGGGGAACCTCCTCCGGCGGCGTATAGCCCAGGATCAGAATCGTCCCACCAACGCCGCCTTTGCGCAGGGCGACGCCCTCCGCCAGACACGCTGCGGCGAAGGCCCGGACCCCCGCCTTTTGCAGGACCCGGGCGGTTGGAACCGCCCCGTGGCCATAGGCGTCCGCCTTCAGCACCGCCATCAGCTCACAGCCCTCCGGCAGCAGGGAACGGAGGGTCCTGGCGTTGTGCCGGAGGGCCTCCAGATCAACCTCCCTCCAGGCCCGGCTCCGGGCCGGAACGGGCGGGGGCCGGAGGGCGTCCGGCGCCCAGGCGGCGGCGAAGGAGGCGGCCACCACGACGGCAAAGCGAATCAGGCTGTTCTTTGCCAGGGGGCCGGCGAACCAGGGGAACCGGCCCCCCGCCCACACCAGCGCGATGAACCAGGGGTGAAGCACATAGACCCGCATGGACAGCCGCCGGGCCCGCCGGTCCTCGCCCTGGTTCCGCTCCAGCAGGAGGGAGAAGAGGAGGGCCGCGCACAGCGGCAGGGTCAGGTACATGCTGTCGTGCCGGGGCCAGCCCAGGGCGCGAAGCGTGAACGCCTCGGCCGTCATGGCCGCCAGGGAGAACAGGAGGCCCACGGAAACCGCCCGTCCCCCTCGGGGCCTTCCGGCGGCCCCCAGCAGAAGGAACAGCGGGACATAAAAGAGCCCGTTCCGGGTATAGCCGAAGACGGCGAACATGGCGTCATAAAACGCCGACAGTCCGGGAACCTGGGCGGCAAGCCCGTAATAGCTGTCCCCGCCCAGGCCGACGAGGTACAGTCCCGCCGCCGCGGCAAAGGCCGCGGGCCGCCCCAGCCGCAGCAGTCCCCGGACCAGCGGCGCCCCCAGCAGCACGGCGGGGAAATACCAGAGGTGGTACAGCGTTCCCTCCAGCAGCAGCCGCCTCCCCCACTCCAGGGGCCCGTATCCGCCGCTGTGGAGGTTCAAAGGCAGGTAGAGGAGCACCGCCGCCAGATAGGTCCCCGCCGTCTTTTTCAGGAACCGCCCGGTATGCCTCCACTCCTCCCGGGCCAGGAAATACCCGCTGACCATAAGGAAGAAGGGCACGGCGGTCCGGCCGAGGCAGCGGCACAGCCAGAAATCCGCCGCCTCATTCCAGGACGCCAGCGGCCCGGTGTGGATGCACACCACCAGCACCGCCGCCAGAAGGCGGAAGCGGTCCAGGGCGGGTCCTCTCGCCGGGGCGGTCATACCAGAGCCTCCCACACGGTGAGGATGAAGCCCCCGGCGTTGTCCCCGGAGATCTGGCAGCAGCCCTCCGGCAGCTCCACCTCCGCCGCCTCGTCCGGGCAGGCCAGCCGGAAGACCTCCACCCGCCGCCCGTTGGAGAGCACCCTCCGCTTCGGCCCGGTATCCAGAAAGGCCCCATACTCCTCCAGGCACAGCCCGTTCTCCTCCATCAGCGCCGCGTGGGGCGCGCCCACATAGCGGAAGTGCCAGGGCTCCGCCCCGATGCCGGTGAGCGCCTCCTTCTCCCGCCGGTAGCGCTGAATGAAGCCGTACCGCGCCGCCAGACGGCGCAGCGCCCCGCAGGCCCCCTCGTCCGGAAAGTCCGGGCGGAGGAAGTCCACCTTCTCCGCCCGCTTCCCCAGGTCGATGGCCAGGCCCGTCTCGTGCTCGCTGCACCCGGGGAGCGCCACATAGCGGCGGGTAAACGCCTCGCCCTCCCCGGCCCAGGCTCCGTCCCAGATGGACTGCTGCTCCGCCCGGCTCCGCCAGCCGGAGACGGGGACAATGTCCCGCTCCCCGCCAGCCGCCTGGACGCAGGCCGCCAGCAGTCCGGCGGCGCGCCGCTCCAGGAGGACGTCCGGAAACCGGGCGTCCGGGGCCGTCAGCTCCGGGGCGGACCCCGGACGGAGGGGATGGGAGGCGTTTACCAGTATCAGCGGGCCCTGGGCGGTCTGCTCCCGCCGGAGCGTCACGGCCCTCATGCCCCCGCCCCCAGTTCCACCAGCCGGTCCAGCAGGGCGGAAAAATCCAGCCCTGCGGCCCGCATCATGCTGGGATAGCGGCTGTGGGCGGTAAAGCCGGGAATGGTGTTCACCTCGTTGAAGACGAGGTTTCCCTCCGGCGTCAGGAAAAAATCCACGCGGGCCAGACAGCGGCAGTCCAGGGCGGCGTAGACGGCCTTCGCCGCCGCCTGGACCTCCGCCGCCTTTTCCGGGGCGATGCGGGCGGGGCAGTGAATGGCGGAGGTCTCGAGGGTATACTTCTCCTCAAAGTTGAAGAAGCCGCCGCGAAGTTCGATCTCGTCCACGGCTCCCACGGTCAAGGCCGTCTCCCCGGGGTTTCCCAGTACGGCGCAGCCCACCTCGAAGCCCGGCACGGCCTCCTCCAGGAGAATCCGGCGATCCTGCCGGAACGCGGCCTCCACGGCGGCGTCCAGCTCCCCAGGTCCCTCCACCCGGCTCACGCCGAAGGAAGACCCCGCCCGGACGGGCTTGACAAACAGAGGATACCCCAGGTCCGCCGCCGCCTTCCGAAGCTCTCCCGGAAGGGCCCCGGCGGAGAAAGCCGCGCTCCTCGGAACCCGGACCCCCGCCGTTTCCGCCAGCTTATGGGCCCGGTCCTTGTCCATGCAGAGGGCGCTTGCCAGAGTGCCGCAGCCGACGATGGGAATTCCGGCCAGCTCCAGAAGGCCCTGAACGGTGCCGTCCTCCCCGTTCTTCCCATGCAGGACGGGGAAGGCCGCGTCGAACTCCAGCGCCGTCCCGGAGCCGTCCTGGAGCAGCAGGGCCGTCCGCCCCCGGTCCAGCCGGAGGGCGCAGGGGACGCAGCCCGGGTCCCCCGGCCAGTCCCCGGCGGGAAGCCGGTCCACGGGACCAGGGTAATAGAGCCACCGCCCCTCCCGGGTGACGCCCACCGGCAGCGGGCGGTATTTTTCCGGATTCAAATGGGTCAGCACCGCGGCGGCGGACTGGAGCGACACGCCGTGCTCGCTGGAACAGCCGCCGAACAACACCAAGATCGTTTTCATCATCCATCAACCCTTTCCCGGGGCAGACAACCCGCCCCGACCTGTTGTCCACATGGTAACAGATCGGGGCGGGGAAGGTCTGAAGGCTTGCTGAAAGAGTTCCTGAGAAGTTCTGACGGAATTCTTGTGATTTTCTTACGGAGCCGGAAGGCGGACGGTGAAGGTGGTCACGCCCTCCCGGCTCTGGGCGGCGATGGTCCCGCCGTGGAGCTCCACAATCTCCTTGGCAATGGCCAGACCCAGGCCCGCGCCGCCGGTGCGGGTGGCGCGGGAGGAGTCCAGGCGGAAGAACTGCTCGAAAATGCGGCCCAGCTTGTCCGGAGGGATGGTGACGCCCCGGTTGGTAAAGGTAAGCAGCGCCCCGCCCCCCTCCTCCGCCTGGGCGGCGATGTCCACGGCGGTGTCCGCCTCTCCGTAGTGGCAGGCATTGCGCAGGAGATTGTCGAAGACCCGGGCCAGCTTGTCCGGGTCGCAGGGATAGGACAGGGCCTCCGGCAGGTCCAGCCGGGCGGTGAGGCCCCGCTCCTCCAGCATGGGGGCAAACTCGCTGGCCACCTGCTGGAGCATCCGGCTGAGGTCGCAGGGGCGCTTCTCCAGCTCCATGTGGGTCAGGTTGAAGCGGGTCACGTCAAAGAACTCGTTGATAAGGTCCTCCAGCCGCTCCGCCTTGTCCAGGGCCACGTTGGTGTACCGGGCCCGAAGCTCCGGGGACAGCTCCGGCTCGTCCCGGAGGAGGGTCAGATAGCCGATGACGCTGGTGAGGGGCGTCTTCAGGTCGTGGGCCAGGTAGATCACCAGGTCGTTTTTCCGCTGCTCCGCCTCCTTGGCGGCGTAAGAGGCCCGGAGGGCCCGGCTCTTGGCCAGATTCAGGTGCTCCTCCAGTTCCCGGAGCTCCGGGGCCAGGACGATGGTCTCCTCCGCCTCCGGCTGTGTCAGAATGTCCGCCGCCTCCGCCAACTCGTCCAGGAAATACAGGGGCTTGCGGATGAAGTGAACCGTGCACCCCAGCCAGGCGAGTCCCGCGCAGAGGAGAACCAGCAGAAGGATATAGTCCCGGCAGAAGTAGAGAAAATAGGTCAGGATGATATTCTCCCGCCAAAAGGAAAACGACCCGAAGAAAAACGTGCAGGCCCCCGCCAGGAAGACCACGGCCCCCAGGGAGCCAAAGAGGCTCAGCGCATACTGGGCCAGCAGCTTTCGGGAGACCCGCCCGGTGTAGTTGATCTCATTCAATGGTGTACCCCACCCCCCAGACGGTTTTGATGAATTTGGGCTTCCGGCTGGGCTCGCGGAGCTTTTCCCGCAGCCGGGCAATGTGGCTCATCACAGTGTTGTTGCTGTCCATGTACTTCTCGCCCCAGACGGCCTCGAAAAGCTCCTCGCTGGAAACCACCCGCCCCTGCCGGGAGCAGAGGTGCCACAGGATGGAGAACTCCAGGGGCGTCAGGGCCACCTCCTCGCCGTAGAGCAGGCACTTGTGGGTCTGCCTGGAAATTTGCAGGCCCCGGATGTCGAACTCCTGGTCCTCCTCCTGGGGCGGGCGGTTGTAGCGGGTGTAGCGCCGGAGCTGGGTCTTGACCCGGGCGGTGAGCTCCAGGGGGTTGAAGGGCTTGGTGACATAGTCGTCCGCCCCCAGGGTGAGGCCGGTGATCTTGTCCAGGTCCTCCACCCGGGCGGTGAGCATGAGGATGGGGAAGAGGTGCCTTTCCCGGATGCGCTGGCAGAGGGCGAACCCGTCCATGTCGGGAAGCATCACGTCCAGAATGGCCAGGTCCGGCGGCGTCTTTTCCACGTGGGCCAGGGCGGGGAGGGCGCTGGTGAACTTGTGGACGGTGAAGCCCTCGTTTTTCAGGTACAGCTCCACCAGGTCGGCGA
>Ga0073906_1002002_pt1 | contig 28745 bp, 28 predicted proteins | sample Inofromicrocosms_FD_65485 | JGI IMG/M metagenome (GOLD analysis project Ga0073906, IMG submission 65485) | Mouse cecum microbial communities from Vienna, Austria - Inoculum for glucosamine and mucus D2O microcosms | ecosystem: Host-associated > Mammals > Digestive system > Large intestine >...
TATTCCTATTATTATAATATTGTGGGCGCTGTTTGTCAAGTGGCAAAATTGCCGCTTTCGCCAAAGTAATCATAGCGGCGTTTGTTAAATAAAACGCCGCTATGTTAAGTTTAAGTAGCTATTCAACAATGCCCGTCACATTCAAGCCGGTTGTGGACCAGTTGACCGGCAGCTTGAGAACCTCGCTGAGGGTGGAAACCGGCAGCATGGCAACCTCCTGGCCGCTCAGATACGCCCCGCCAGCGCAGACAATTCTTTGGCCATCAGCCAAATAGACGTTGGAATTTGGGGTCACTCTGGTAAGCTTGTCATCTCGGCTTAACAAAATGGAAGTAGAGCCTTCCTCCCATTCCACCGTATAGCCCAGAGCCTCCAGGGTTTCACGGAGGGGCACGTAAAACTGGTTATCCACAACTTGAACCTTAATCGGTTTGCCTGCCGCGTATAAGGTAAGCTTAATTATATCCGAAAAGTCAGCCTTGGGAATTAGAGCGTGAATTCCCTTGGTTTTGTCCACCACCTGAGAAACCTCATAATCCGCGCCGGCGCTTAAATAGGCGTAAACCTTGGCTCTATCCAATCCTAATTGCCGAGAAAGAAAGTTTACGGATTCCCGAACCGATTGAACCATAGCCTCATCCAGATCCGTATTTAGCCCGATCGGAATCCAATATTTTTCAGTTTCCGCAAATGCCTGAATGAACTTTTCGCTGGTTTGCGGGATAGCGGGGTCGCCGGCCTTTAACAGAGTTAGACGAACCGTTCCCCGCAGAGAACCCTCAAGGGCCGTTAAGGCAACCTCGCCGTCGCCCTGAACAAAATGCGGATCGCCGGTGTAGAAATTAGCCCCGGCAACCTCCACCGGCAGATACAATGTGGAGCCAACGCCCAGCTCGTTAATATCCAAATTGCCGCCGACGTTAATTGGCGGAACTGAGCTAACCTTTTCGCTGGTGTTAGGCGCCACGCCCATAATTCCTAAAAACGGGCTGATGGGAAACTTGATGGTTTGGTCGTTATCCTCAATTTCTCCATACCAAACGCCGTTTTCCTGATGGATAGGGCAAAACACGGAAACGTCGCCATATGCCTCCGGGTTGGCTGCGCTGGCATCATCGCTTCTTTCCTTTTCCGGAAATTCCGGCAGGGCGCCCTTAAAATGGCGGTTGGAGATAACGCCATAGGGCACTCTGGGGGTCAGTTCCAGCACTTCCACCTTCAAAACGTCGCCGGGCTCCGCCCCCTCAACGGCAATCGGGCCGGTAACTACATGGGGGCCGTCTGCCAAAAAGTCGTGCTGGTTATCGGAGGCCGCAATCTGTTTAGCGTCATCTAGCACCATATCGGCGCTTATGCCATATTGGCCAAAATATTTAACCGGATCGCGCCCTTGGTCCTCAAGCAGGCCCTCATGGGAAACTGTATCAAAGGTTACGGCGCTGCCGGAGGGCACCGTTAGAATGGCCGGCGTGTCCCGATTGGGCAAACAACCCCACTGAATATTCTCCAGCGTGGACATTACATAGTAATCGCCCAAAACGGCGTTTGTTTGATTGGATTGCAGCGGAAACGTAAGCTTGCCGGTGTAAGGAGCGGCCACTGCTGTTTGCACAGCAAGTGTAAACAGCAGAATAGCGCCTGTCAGGATTTTTAGATTTCTTTTCATTTTTGTTCATCTTTCCTTTCTGAATTTAATTAAAAATATATAAAAAAGTCGGACAATGATTGCTGACATCATTGTCCGACGATGGAGGTATTATAGCACAGGCCAAACCGTTTGTCAATACTTTTTTTCAGACTTATTAATGCTCTCACTCCCGCAAAGCGGCGGCGTTAGTCCTGCAAGGCCGCTGCCTGCCCGGCCGGGAAGCTGCCGAAGCTGAATTGGCCGACAAAATTGCCGGGAACCTGCACCATCGGCTCGGCAAAGCTGAAAACGGCTTTGCTGTTGCCGAAAGCAGCGGGCCATTCCTGCCTGGGGGCCGTTAACTCCGGCAGTAGCAGAATAACTTCACAGCTGCGGATTGCCTTGCGCGCGCCAAAAACCGGAATGGCAATGCCGTGGCGTTGGTAGTAATATTCGGCCAGACTGAGAGCCCGCGGGCCATATAAAACCGGTTTGGCTTTCGCCTGCAAAAGCGCCTTGCAAATATACTGGTGCCAGGGCCTTTGCACGCCTAAAACGGCAACTTGACGGCCGGCCAGGCCGCCGGGCAGGCTGGCGGCTGTTTGGCGCACAAATTCTCTCGCCGCCAGTGGCCAGCCGGAGGGCAGTTTTTCGGCTGGCGGCCTTTCTGCGGAGCTGAGCAGCTGGCGCAGGTGCAGAGGTATTCCCAAACGCTGCATTTGCCGGGCCGGCTTTTGCAGCCAGCGCAAGGCCCGGCGCAGCTCATCCCTTTGCTGACGCAGTGGCAAAGCTTGAAAGGCGGCTTTGCTGTGCGGCAGCTGCAACATACGCACCGGCGTACCATTTGGCAATTTGCCCACGGTCAGTGTTTGCGGGCGGATTTTCTGCCAAATACGCCTCCACCAGGGCAGCGGTTTGCTTCCGGCGGGTTTTAGACCTATCAGCCAGATGGTTGGCGGCATTTTTCTCCTCTTTTCCATTATATAAAAAGCTGATTAATATAGTAGCAGCTATATATATGCCGCCAAGCTGCAATTTATGCTCGCTTACTCCACCGCCAAACGCCCAGGCAGATAAACAGCCAAAGGACCCAGCAGATAATAAACATTCCATAGTAGGAATATTCAAAGTTAAAAGGGTTGATAACCGGCGATAATTGGCCGCCGTCGCTGGCAATCGCGCTGTAGAGTATTCCCAGGCTCATTTGGCTGATTGGCCAAATACTCCAACGCCAAAAACGGCGCAACAGGCCGGGCTGCTGTTCGGCGGGGCTGCCGGCCAGCCCCATCGCCAACAGGGCAATGCTTACTATCACAAAGCCCAGGCCCAGCAGAGCGCACCATGAATAGTAATAGTAGCTCCAAAGGGCCCAGCTAATCAGCAGGCCCAGCCAGGCCCAAAGGCTGGCGTTTATCACATAACCCAGGCGGTTAGGCTTGTTTGGCGGGGTTGGGGCGGTTGGCGGCGGCTGTAAAGGGAGGGGCGCCGTCTCTTTTCCTTTTAATAGATAATCGCAGCTGACCTGAAAAAAATCGCTGAGAGCCAGCAGTTTTTCCAGCTCCGGCTGAGCCTGCGCACTTTCCCATTTGGAAACGGCCTGCCGGGAAACGCCCAACTGCCCGGCCAACTCTTCCTGGGAGAGGCCACGCTGTTTGCGTAGCTGCTGCAAACGGCCGGCTAAATCTAATGGATTGTTTTTGTCATTTGTCATTAATTTCATCACTCCTTTTCAGTTAATTTTAGCAGAAAGCGCGGTTGCCAGGCAACCAGCCGGGAGTGGCAATCTGTCAACCAGTGGTTGCAACTGACTAAAATGGTCGAAAAAACGGGGCCTTGCCGCCTTCTTAACGATTGTTTGCCTTCAGCAGCAGGATTTTGCCTGGCGGTTATAGAATAAGTTTTTTATATCACAAATAGGGATAGTGGTATAGTTTGGGAGGTGAATTATGGAAACTAAAGCGGAGCTTAAAAAAACAGATGGCAATTTTGAGGCCAAAAGCGATGCCGGACAACCAAAGCAGCCCGCCTGGCGGCGCCGTTTAAACAATTTTTTTTATGCCGTAATTTATATTTTGGTTGGCTGCGGTGTTTTTTGGCTGGTTTTTAAATTTTCTGTTGGTATGGATTTGGTGGAACGTTGCATTGCCCTTTTTGCCACCACTTCCTTAGGGGTGATGGTGGCGGCTTTGCTGCTAACCCCGCTGTTTAATATGATTTCCGGTGTGTTTCGGCATTTTGTCAATCATATTTTCAAAATGCCTATGTTGGATATTTGCGCCGTGGTGTTGGGGCTGATTATCGGCTTGATTATTGCCAGCTTGCTAAACACTGTGGTGGGCAAAATATCCGTTATTGGGCCTTATATTTCCGTGGTGTCGTTGTTGTTTTTTGCTTATTTGGGCATGTTGGTGGCGCACAGCAAACGCAGCGAGCTGGCCGGTTTGCTGAACTGGCGCGGCGGTGCGGCGGCAAAGGCGGTGCATAGCTCCGGACAGTTGGCGGAGATGAAAGTGGTTGACACCAGCGCTATCATAGACGGGCGTATGGCGGATGTTTGCCGGCTGGGCTTTTTGGAGGGCCAGCTGGTGGTGGCCAACTTTGTGCTGGACGAGCTGCGGCACCTGGCGGATTTGCCGGATGTGTTGAAGCGCAACCGGGGCCGCCGGGGGTTGGATATTTTGAACCGTTTGCAAAAGGAGCTGCCCGGCCGGGTGCTGATTATGGAAGTTGATTACCCGGATATTGTGGAGGTGGACAACAAGCTGTTGCGTTTGGCGCAGGAGCTAAAAGGCGCGGTGCTCACCAATGATTTCAACCTGGCCAAAGTGGCGCAGGTGCAGGGCGTGCGCATTTTGAACGTTAACGAGCTGGCCAACGCCTTAAAAGCCGTTTGGTTGCCTGGCGAGATTATCACCATTGAGGTTATCCACCAGGGCAAGGAGCCCAACCAGGGCCTGGCTTATCTGCCGGACGGCACGATGATTGTGGTGGAAAACGGGCGGCCGCATATTGGCCGCAAAATCAAAGCGGAGGTTAGCAGCGTATTGCAAACTTCCACCGGGCGGATGATTTTTGTGCGCCCGGTAAATCGGATATAGCATAATTGGGTTATTTGGTGTTACGAAAAAGTTAGGGGTTCTTATGCAGGTTTCGGTTATCTTACTGGCCGCTGGCCTTGGGCAGCGTATGGGGGCGGCGGTGAACAAAATTTGGCTGCCGTTGGCGGGCAAACCGCTGCTGCAATATTCATTGGAATTTTTTGCGCGCGCTTCGCAGGTGAGCCAGATTATTGCGGTGGCGCACGCCGGCGAGTTGGAGCAGATTGAACGGCTGATTGCTGAGCTTCCGGCGGAGTTGCAAGGCAAAGCCGGTTTGGTGGTGGAGGGCGGCAGCACCAGATTGCGCTCTGTGGCGGCGGCTTTGCCTTATATCAGCTGCACGGCGGATTTGGTGGCCGTGCATGACGCCGCCCGTCCTCTGCTTGGCCAGGCGGATTGGCAGGCCGTTTTGGCTGCCGCCGCCCGGCCGGATTATCTGGGGGCGATTTTGGCGGCCCCAGTGACTGACACCATCAAGCTTTTGCCAAAGGCTGTTGCCCAGGCGGAGCCTGGCCGGCTGTTGGGCCCGATTGAGGGCAGCCCGCCGCGAGAGCTGCTTTGGCGGGCTTTAACGCCGCAGGTTTTTGCCATTGAGCCTTTCATTGAGGCCTATTCCAGAATGGATAAGGATTTCACCGACGACGCGGCCCTGCTGGCGGCCAGTGTTCGCGGGCAGGTGGCGTTGGTTTCCGGCAGTGCGGATAATATTAAAATTACCACGCCGCGGGATTTGCAGCTGGCGGAATTGATTTTGGCAGAAAAGGCAGGAGGGGACGCGCCATGCGCATAGGTTTGGGTTATGATGTGCACCGTTTGGCGCCGGGCCGGCCGCTGATTTTGGGCGGCGTGCAGCTGCCGCACAGCTTGGGCTTGCTGGGTCATTCGGACGCAGACGTGCTTTGTCATGCTCTGATGGACGCGTTGCTGGGGGCGGCCGCCCTGCCGGATATTGGCCAACTGTTTCCAGATACCGACCCTCAATACGCCGGGGCGGACAGCTTGCAGTTATTAACTCAGGTGGCGGCAAAGGTGCGGGCCGAGGGCTGGCAGATTGTCAATGTGGACGCGGTGATTATGGCGGAGCGGCCCAAAATGGCCCCACATATTGCGGCTATGCGGCAAAATTTGGCGGCGGCCCTGGGTATAGAAGCCGCCGCGGTGGGTTTGAAAGCAACCACTACTGAAAAGCTGGGTTTTGTGGGGCGTGAAGAAGGGATAGCTTCTCAGGCCGTTGCATTGTTAGAGTAGATTTTCTGGATTTAAGCATTCCAGCTCCGGCAGCACAAAGCGGCCGTCCTTGCGCACCAGCTGGCCGTCGAACCAGATTTCGCCGCCGCCAAGCTCCGGCGTTTGAATATTCACCAAATCCCAGTGAATACTGCTGCTGTTGCCGTTGGGCGCGTCCTCGTAGCAATCGCCGGGGGTGAAGTGGAAACTGCCGCTGATTTTTTCATCAAACAAAATATCGTAAATAGGCACCGTGACGTTGGGATTCAGACCCAGAGCAAATTCGCCGATATAGCGAGCGCCCTCGTCGGTGTCTAAAATTTTGTTTAATTTGTCTGTGTTGCGTCCGGCGTTGGCTTCCACAATTTTGCCCTGCTCAAAGCGGAAATGGATTTGGTCAAAAATCGTTCCCTGATAGAGCGAGGGCGCGTTGTAGGTGATTTCACCGTTTACGGAATCCCGCACCGGCGCAGTGTAAACCTCGCCGTCCGGGATGTTGCAATCACCGGCGCATTTAACGGCCGGAATGCCCTTAATACTAAAGCTGAGGTTTAGCTGCGGGCCTTTAAGCTCCACCCGGTCGGTGCGGTTCATCAGCTCCACCAATGGGTCCATAGCCCGGCTTAGCTTGCTGTAATCCAGGTTGCAGACGCTGAAGAAGTAATCCTCAAATTGATGCGTGGGCATTTGGGCCAGCTGGGCCATGCTGGCGTTGGGCCAGCGCAGAATAACCCACTTGGTGTGAGGCACGCGAATATCCATATGCACAGGTTTTTGCCAAAATTTGTTGTAAAGCTCCACCTTTTCTGCCGGCAGCGCGGCCATAGCAAAGCTGTTGGCTCCGGCCCGCACGCCAATGTAAGCTTGCATGTCCTGCATACGGGCTGCTTCATATTTGGCGGTTTGCTCCAGCAGAGATTGGTCGGCATTTTGCAGCAGGGCCTCTTTGACGTCCTCCTGCAACAGGTTGACGAAGGGGCGGCCGCCAACGCGGAAAACCTCCTCTATCAGAGCGCAGGCCAGCTCCGGCGCTTCGCCGTTTAGCTCAATCAACACATTTTCGCCGGGCTGCACGCGGCATGAATAGTTGACCAAATTGCGGGCCAGCTGTTTAATACGGGAATCTTGCATAATATCAAATCCTTTCCTGATGGTTTGTGATTGGAATTTTTAGGGCTAAATATATTTTACCCAATTTGGCGGAAAAAAACAAGCTGAAAAAAATGCATGAATACATTATAAATATAAAGAATTGGCTTGCATTTTGGGCGGAATAGTGCTAAACTATTGCTAAACTTAATTGGCTTTACTGCAAAAAGGAGGGGGATTTTGTGCGCAAGGAAGGTTACATTGACAACCGCGGCAATTATGTGCGCCCGGGCCCGGATTATCAACGGTTGCTGATGGTGGCGCTGATGAACGCCCTGGCGATGCTGCTGGCGGAGCGGATGGTGAGCGGCCTGCAATTTGGCAGCCTGCTTTCATTGCTGCTGGCGGCGCTGCTTTTCACGGTGCTGAATTTAAGCGTTAAGCCGGTTTTGCAGCTGGCGGCCCTGCCGCTGACGATTTTGACATTTGGGGTTTTTGCTCTGGTGTTGAATGGTTTTATGCTCTGGCTGGTGGTTTGGCTGATTCCCGGTTGCTCGGTGGCGGGCTTTGGCTCTGCAATATTAGCTAGTATTGTCATATCCTTGGCTAATCTTCTGATAACCTGGATTGTTGGTCGGTTATGATTAAAAATACAATAAATATATTTTAGGAGGCATTTTGTACTATGGGGAAAATTTTTTATCAGGAAGATTGTGATTTGGCGCTGTTGAAAGGCAAAACGATTGCGATTATCGGCTATGGCTCCCAAGGCCATGCGCACGCCAAAAACCTGAAAGATTCCGGTTGTGAGGTTATTATCGGTCTGTACCAGGGCAGCAAATCCTGGGCCAAGGCGGAGGCTGAGGGCTTTGCGGTTTATGATTCTGCCGAAGCCGCCAAAAAGGCTGATATTATTATGATTTTGATTAACGATGAAAAGCAGGCCAAAATGTATAAGGAAAACATTGCCCCCAACCTGGAGGCCGGCAATATGCTGATGTTTGCCCACGGCTTCAACATCAACTTTGGCTTGATTAAGCCGCCGGCTGATGTGGACGTGACGATGATTGCGCCCAAAGGCCCCGGCCACACTGTGCGCAGCGAATATCTGGAGGGCAAAGGCGTGCCTTGCCTGATTGCCGTGGAGCAGGACGCCACCGGCCAAGCTCAGCAGCTGGCTTTGGCTTACGCGCTGGGCATTGGCGGCGCGCGCGCCGGCGTTTTGGAAACCACCTTTAAAACGGAAACCGAAACCGACCTGTTTGGCGAGCAGGCTGTGCTGTGCGGCGGTGTTTGCGCCCTGATGCAGGCAGGCTTTGAAACCCTGGTGGAAGCTGGTTACGACCCGAAGAACGCTTACTTTGAGTGCATCCATGAGATGAAGCTGATTGTGGATTTGATTTACCAGAGCGGTTTTGCCGGCATGCGTTATTCTGTTTCCAACACGGCGGAATATGGCGATTATGTGACTGGCCCCAAGATTATCACCGAGGACACCAAAAAGGCGATGAAGCAGATTTTGGCCGATATTCAGGACGGCACCTTTGCCAAGGACTTTTTGGCTGATATGTCTGAGGCTGGCGGCCAGGTGCATTTCAATGCTATGCGCCGTAAGGCGGCGGCTCATCCGGCTGAGGTTATCGGCGAAGAAATCCGTCAGCTCTACAGCTGGAACGGCGACGACAAGCTGATTAACAACTAATATAAAATAAATATTAAAAAACACCCGCGAAAGTTATTTTCGGGGGTGTTTTTTGCGTGAAGCTATTTCGCGCTTTAATCTTTGCGCTTATCAAATATTTTCGGGCGTTTGTAAATGCGCGCCGCCGCGCTTTTCAGCTGCCGGGTCAGTTTCATAGGCAGGCTGCGGTGCGGCGTTAACTTGTGTACTTCGACGGCCTCCGCATAAACCTCCAGCAGATTGTTGGCCAATGCTTCATAGCTGTGATTGGCCACGGATTGACGGGTGGATTCGCTAAAAGCGGCTTTCAGCTCCGGGGTTAGGGCCTGCCAGGCTTTCAGCTTTTGCCGCAGCTCGTCAGCGTCGCGGAAAACAAAGCCGTTTACACCCTCAATGATTTGGTCGGCGTTGATTGGGTCATATTTTTGCAACACCGGCAGGCCGCAGGCCATGCCCTCCAGCATAGAGATGGAGTTGGTGTCGGAAAGGGAGGCGGTGGCGTATAAACTGCCCAAGGCCAGATAAGGCGGAATATCCGCATGCTCCACCTTGCCGGGCAGCAAAATCCGGTCGTCAGCGTTCAGGCTGGTGGTTAGCTGTTGCAGCTCCGCCCGCACGGGGCCCTCGCCGATAATCAGCAGCTTTAGCTTGTCCTCCGGCTGCACGGCGGCGGCCCAGCAACGGATTAAATCATCCGCGCTTTTTTCCTTGCCCAGGCGGCCCACAAACAGCACGTAATCACAGTCCGCCGCCAGACCCAGGCGTTGGCGCACGGCCTCCACATCAGCGGCGTTGATGTTAGCCGGGTCAAACTTATCCAGCTCCACCGGGTTGGGGATAATCCGCACGTTGCGCTGCAAATTCAGCGCGTCCACATAATCCTGGCACTTCTGCGAGGGCCCGGTGATAGCGTCGGCCGCTTTAATGTAGCGGGCGAAAAATTTGTGGGATAAGCTGCGCGCCGCGGGGATGAAAGGCCGCGGGGCTACATAGTAAATATAATCGTCATACATCGTGTGCAATGTGTAAACCAGCGGCACATCGTGGCCTTGGGCCCAGTACATACCAAACATGCCTATGCCAAATTCAGTGTGGAGGTGGACAATATCCGGCTTAAAATCGTTCAGATATTTAACCCGCTCCAAACTCCAAGGCCCAGACAGTGTGTAATCATAAAACTTTTGGGAAACGTAGCCGGGGCAGTAAAGCACATTGTCTTTCAGCAGGTGGCGGCCGTAGCTGTTATCGCCGCAGACCACCAGCACCTGATGGCCCAGGTGTTCCAGGCCAACGCGCAGAGCGTGGACATGCGTCACCACGCCGCTGACGTTGGGTAAATAGGTTTCGGCAAAAAGGGCAATTCGCATTATGCTTGTCCTGCGCAGCCCAAAACGGCGGTCATCTTGTGGGCCACAACCTCTTTGATGGCGGCGCGGGCCGGGGTGAGATATTGCCGGGGGTCAAAGTGATCGGGGTGCAGCGCCATATGCTCGCGCACTGCGGCGGTCAGGGCCAGGCGCAGGTCAGAATCAATGTTGATTTTGCAAACAGCCATGCCGGCGGCCTGGCGCAACATTTCCTCCGGCACGCCGATGGCGTCCGGCATTGCGCCGCCAAACTGGTTCACTTTTGCCACATATTCCTGCATAACTGAGGACGCGCCATGCAGCACAATCGGGAAACCGGGCAAGCGGCGTTCCACCTCAGCCAGAATGTCAAAACGCAGCTGGGGCTTGGTGCCAGGCTTAAATTTGTAGGCTCCGTGGCTGGTGCCGATGGCAATGGCCAGCGAATCCACACCGGTGCGGCTCACAAATTCTTCCACCTGCGCTGGGTCGGTGTAGGAGCTGTCCGCTTCGCTCACATTCACGTCATCTTCCACGCCGGCCAGGCGGCCCAGTTCGCCCTCCACCGTCACGCCGTGCTGGTGGGCGTAATCCACCACCTGCTTGGTCAGGGTGATGTTGTCCTCAAAGCTGTGTTTGGAGCCGTCAATCATCACTGAGGTAAAACCGCCGTCAATGCAGGCTTTGCAGATGTCAAAATCGTCGCCGTGATCCAGGTGCAGAGCAATGTCCAGCCCGGTGTCGGCAATGGCGGCCTCCACCAGCTTCACCAGATAAACGTGTTTGGCATATTTGCGCGCGCCGGCGCTCACCTGCAAAATCAGCGGCGATTTGGTTTCGGCCGCAGCCTCGGTGATGCCCTGGATAATTTCCATATTGTTCACGTTGAAAGCGCCCACCGCGTAGCCGCCGGCGTAGGCTTTCTTAAACATTTCTGTAGTATTAACTAAAGCCATTTGTAACCCCTCCTTGTATAGAGATATAATATCATAGTTACTAAAAATATTCGGCGTATGACAAATTTATCCTGCCGGCAGGGCAGATTTTGCTTGTAAAATTTGCCGAAAAATGCTAAAATATAAGGGTGCAGTTAGTATAGTGCTGCATAAATGAGAGGAGAGTGACAATTTTGGCAAAACGAAAATTGAAAAAAGCGCCGGCCCTGCTGATTGGGCTGGTGTTGCTGCTGGCGGTGGTTGGCGGCGCGGCGGCTTATCTGCTGCCCGGCACGGCTCATTTGGCTCAGCCGGTGACGGTGGTTATCGACGAGGGGATGGGCGGCATGGCAATGGCCCGCCGGCTGGCGGAAAACGGAGTGATTAAAAACGTGCCTTCCTTTGTGCTCTATGTGCGCGGGGAAAAGGCGGAGGCAGATTTGCGGCCGGGCACATATATTTTCAGCGGCGAGGTAAGCTATGCTCAGGTGCTGGCGGAGCTGAAGCGCGGGCGTAGTGAAGCCAACACGGTCAATGTGACCATCCCGGAGGGCAAAACGGTGCCTCAGATTGCTGATATTTGGGAGGAGGCCGGCCTGTGCACCGCGGACGAGTTTTTGCGCTGCTGTGCGGAGCTGGATATTCCTTATGATTACATCCCGGCCGGCGAGGATTTTAACCAGCTGGAGGGCTTTTTGTTCCCGGAAACCTACAATGTGCTGATAACCTGGGGCGCGGAGGATTTGGTGAAGTTGCAGTTGGCTCAATTTGATAAAAACTGGACGGCGGAGCGGCAAAAGCTGGCGGATGAGCAAGGCCTGACGGTTAAGGAGATTGTAACCCTGGCTTCCCTGATTGAGCGGGAGGCTCGCGTGGCTGACGAACGGCCGCTGATTGCCAGCGTGATTTACAACCGCCTGGCTATTGGCCAAAAGCTGCAAATTGACGCCACCATTCAGTATATTCTGGGTGAACAGGTGGATCGGGTGCTTTACAAGGATTTGGAGATTGAAAGCCCCTACAACACTTATCTAAACGCCGGACTGCCGCCGGGGGCCATTTGCTCGCCGGGACTGTCCTGCATTGACGCAGCCCTAAATCCGGCGGAAACGGATTACTTCTACTATCGAACTAAAAACGATGGCAGTGGCGAGCACAACTTTGCCCACACCTATGAGGAGCACTTGCAAAATGCTAACAAATAAACCTGAACTGCTGGCCCCGGCCGGCAATCTGGAAAAGCTGCAAATGGCCGTGCTTTACGGCGCGGACGCCGTCTATCTGGGGGCCAGTGATTTTAGCCTGCGGGCTCAGGCCCAAAACTTTGGCCCGGCGGAGCTGGCCGAGGCGGTGACTTTTGCTCACGCCCACAATGTTAAAGTTTACCTCACGGTGAACGTTTACGCGCAGGAGCCGCACCTGCCGGCCCTGCGTCAGCTGCTGTCGCAGGCGGCGGATCTGGGCGTGGACGCTTTCATCATTGCCGATCCCGGCATTTTCCGGCTGGCGGCGCAGTTGGCTCCCGGCGTGCCACGGCACATCAGCACTCAGGCGGCCAGCAGCAACAGCGAGGCGGCCCGCTTTTGGCATGAGCAAGGAGCCAGCCGCGTGGTGCTGGCCAGAGAGGTCAGCCTGCAAGATTGCGGCCGCATTGCCCGCGCCGTGCCGGTTGAGCTGGAAATTTTTATCCATGGCGCGGTGTGCATGGCCTATTCCGGCCGTTGCCTGCTTTCCAGCTTTTTAACCGGCCGCAGTGGCAATCTGGGCGATTGCGCCCAGCCCTGCCGTTGGCAATATCGCTTGGAGGAAGCCAAACGGCCCGGCCAATATATGCCGGTTGAGGAAGACCGTTGGGGTTCTTATATTTTTAATAGTAAGGATTTGCGCCTGCTGGAGCTGCTGCCTGAGGTGCTGGCGGCCGGCCCGGCCAGCCTGAAGATTGAGGGCCGGATGAAAAGCGCTTACTATGTGGCCAATATCACACGGGTTTACCGGCAGGCTTTGGACGCTTGCTGGCAAGCATATGAGCAGGCCTGCGCGCAGCTTGCACCGGGCGAGGAGCCCACGGCGGAGCAAATCCGGGCCCTTTGGCAGTGGGATGACGAATGGGCGGCGGAGCTGGAAAAGCTCAGTCAGCGGCAGTATTTCACCGGCTTTGCCCTGGCCGACGCGGCGGATTTAAGCTTGCCTACGCAAAATGCGCCCGGCCCTGAGGCTTACGATTATGAAAACAGCTACAGCCAGCGCAACTGGGATTTTGCCGGTCTGGTGTTGGGCTGGGACGCTGAGCAACAGCGTTTGCATATTGAGCAGCGCAACCATTTGCAGCTTGGCGACGAGCTGGAGCTTATTCAGCCGCAGGGGCCGTTGCGCCGGCTGAAAATTGAAGCTATTTGGGATGAGCAGGGACAGGCGCGGCAGACGTTGCCCCACGCGCGGGAACATGCCTGGCTGGCTTGCCCGTTTGCGATGCCGGCGGGTAGCATTTTGCGCCGCAGGCAGCGGCCTGTGCAAACAGCCGAGGCGGAGGTGCAGGCTGATGAATAATGAGCGGCAACTAAGCCCGGAGCTGCTGGCCCGCCACGCGGCCGAACTGGTTTGGCTGCAAGTGCCGCCTGCCAAAATTGATTGGTTCAACAAAATTGTGGAGGCCTATGACAATCTGGCCTTGGTTAGCACGGTTGACGCGGCTGAGGGCTTGCTGGTCTGTTGGGTCACGCCGGAAATGCGGCCGCCTTTGCTGAAGTTGTTAGCTAAATTGCCAGTTGATTTGGTACAAGCACCTCAGGCCGACTAAAGCATACGCTATAATATGAATACTCCATAGAGAGAAAAAGGAGGTCCATATTATGGCCAATAGACTGTGTACCTGTAGTGATGTTCCGTTTTACCACGATTGCGAGTGCTCCAACGGCACCTTGGGCGTGGAGGATATTTTTGAGGAGGTTATGCTGCGCGCCCGCGAGGCGGAGCTGTTTTACTGCTGCATGGTGCAGCATGCCCAGTGCGAGGTGGATAAAGAGATGTTCCGCCAGTTCAGCCTGGACCAACGCCGCCATTACGCTTTGTTGCAGCAAATTTTGCGGGAGCTTACCTGCCGCTGCTACTGCATTGGCGAGGTTTGCATTGAGGAACCCACGGGCTTTTGCAAAGGGGTTAAGCTTGCCATTTACAATGAAATGCAGCTGAGCAATGATTATGAAAACCTGGCTTACTATCTGACCGATATGCAGCAAAGAGAGATTTTGCTCAGCATGATTCGGGATTCTCGCCAGCACGCCGAGCGTTTGGCAGAGCTTTACAAGTTTGCGCAGGACTGCGCCTGCCGCGACGTTGCTGGTGAAACCGACGAGGAATGCTGCTGCTGCATGCCCTGTTGCTGTGGCTGCGGTTGCGGCTGCAATGGCAAGGGTAAAAAGAAAGGCTGCGGTTGCTGCGGCTGTGGCTTTATTCCTTTCTGCATGCCTGGCTGCTGTGGTTGCTGCGGCAACTGCTCCGACGTGGATGACGCTGAGGACGAGGATGATGAGGATTGCATCACCTATTGCTGCATGGACGACGACACCTGCCCGTGCAGCTGTGGCCGCAAGCCTGATAAACAGCGTAGCTGCAAGGGTAATCCCGCCAGAATTAACAAGTGCAAAAATCACGGTGTGGCCGGCGACACCGACGACGATTGCAACTGCGGCTGCAAAAAGTGCAACTGCTCATCTGTTCAGGGCCGCTGCTGGGGCTCCCGTTAATCACCTCATTTTATGCAGGTAAATTAAATAATATACTCAAGTGGAGCTAGCTTTAAGGGCTGGCTCCACATCTTCATTTGCCTGGTTGACATTTCGCTCTTGAGCTAGTATAATAAACCTGATAAATGTAAACAAGTGAGAAGCGGGGTGTTTTTATGTCAAAAAGAGATGAAATATTTGCTTTGCTGTTGCAGGCGGACGGCTTTTTTTCCGGTCAGGAGTTGAGCGCGCGCGTGGGCATTTCCCGCGCCGGCGTGTGGAAGCATATCAAGGCTTTGCAGGCGGAGGGCTACACCATTGAGGCGGTGCGCAACCGGGGCTATCGTTTGCAGCCCAACGGCGTGCGTCAGCAGGAGATTGAAGCTTACCTGCAAACAGAATGGTTGGGCCGGGCCTATCGTTATTTGCCGGAGGTTGGCTCCACCAACATTGAGGCCAAAAACTGGGCGGACGACGGCGCCCCCAACGGTGCGGTTGTGATGGCAGATTTGCAAAACCAGGGCCGCGGCCGGCTGGGGCGGGCTTGGAGCAGCCCCAGCGGCACCGGCATTTGGTTCAGCGTGGTGCTGCGCCCGCGCCTGGAACCCTCAATGGCCCCGCAAATCTCCTTAACCACGGCGGTTGGCGTGTGCGCCGGCCTGCAACAGCTGGGCTACAACGCCGGTATAAAATGGCCTAACGATATTTATATCGACGGGCGCAAGGTGTGTGGCATGCTGACGGAAATGCATGGCTCGATGGAAAGCGTGGAATGGGTGGTGGTTGGCATTGGTATCAACTGTTTGAACAAGGAGCTGCCCCCGGAGATTAAAGACGTGGCCACCTCGCTAGCTATTGCCCGGCCGGATGTGCCGGTGGTGCGGGCTCAGGTGGCGGCGGTGATTTTTCAACAGCTGGAAAAATATTACAATCTGCTTTATGAACAAGGCTTTGCGGAAATTCGGCAGCAATGGCTAACCAACAATATCACCTTAGGAAAACGGGTGAAGATTAGTACCTTGAACGAAACTTTTTACGGACAGGCTTTGGATATGCAGGAGGACGGCTCTCTGCTGGTTAAAAAAGAGGGCGGGGATGAGTTTAAGTTGGTGACGGGCGACGTTTTCTTCGCCTAAAAGAGGCTCAAGAGCGGCGCATTTACTGCGTCATTGGCGTGCTCAAATCCTCGGCGTACGTCAGCCAAAAAATCTTTCAGATTTTTCTTCATAAATTTTTTTGTAATATATTAAGGAAGTAATAAAAATGCAGTCTAAAATTAAGAGGATGGCCACAATGGCCATGCTGGTTGCTTTGTTGGTGGTTTGCTCGCAGTTGGCGGTGCCGGTGGGCAATGTGCCAATCACTGCCCAAACGGCCGCGGTGATGTTGATTGCCCTGTTACTCTCGCCGGGCTATGCCGCACTGACGGTGTTGGTTTTCATTCTGGCTGGCGGCATTGGTTTGCCCTTTTTCGCCAACTTCAAAGGCGGGTTGGGCGTGCTGCTGGGGCCCACCGGCGGCTATTTGTATGGTTTTGTGGCCGCGGCCGCATTGATTTCCGCCATTGCCGGGCGGCAATTTTCCTGGTTGCGCAGCATTGCCGGCTGCGCGGCGGGCCTGCTGTTTGTCTATCTGTTTGGCGCGGTGCAGTTAAAGCTGCTGCTGGATTTGGAAAGCTATGGCGCGGCCTTTGCTCTGGGCGGTATTCCTTATATCTTCTTTGAGCCGATTAAAATTGCCGTGGCTGTTGTGGCGGCCAAAATGCTGCAAAGCCGCGGTTTGGATAGATTTTAAGCTTTCGCTGAATTTTTGAACAAAATTGAATTAGGGGTGTTTTTATGCTGCTGGTTGTTGATATTGGCAATACGCATACAGTTTTGGGTATTTATGCAGACCGAAATTCCGAATGTCTGCACCATTGGCGTTTGGCCAGCGACCGTAAAAAAACAGAGGATGAATATGCCGTGTTGCTGTTGGCAATGCTTCAGGCAGAGGGCTTGCAGCTAAGCCAGTTGCAGGCGGCAGCCGTTTCCAGCACGGTACCGCCGCTGGTGGACGTTTGGCAAAAGCTTTGCCGCAAATATTTGCAGGTGGTGCCGCTGGTGATTTCTGTGGATACGCACACCAATTTGCCAATTCGGCTGGATAACCCGCGGGAGATTGGGCCGGACCGAATTGTCAACAGCGTGGCCGGCCGGGCCAAATATGGCAATTCGCTGATTATCATTGATTTAGGCACCGCAACCACCTTTGATTGTGTTTCCGCTGCCGGCGAGTTTTTGGGCGGCGTGATTGCGCCTGGGCTGGCGGTTTCTGCGGACGCGCTTTGCAACTCCACCGCGCGTTTGCCAAGGGTGGAGTTTGACGTGCCCAGTCGGGCTTTGGCCACCAACACGGTGCAGGCTCTGCAATCCGGCCTGGTTTATGGTTATGCCGGGCTGGTGGACGGCATTGTGCGCCGTCTGAAAGCGGAAATGGGCGGCGACGTTAAGGTGATTGTCACCGGCGGGTTGGCTAGCACCATTGCCAAAGTGACAGATACCGTTGATTGTGTGGATAATATGCTGACTTTGGACGGCTTGAAAATTCTATATGATTTGAATGAGGCTGCCAATGACTGAGCAACCAACGATTGCCCAGCTGTTGGCCGAAAATCCGGTAGTCACCGCGCCGATGGCCGGGCTGACAGACCAGGCTTTTCGGGAAATCCTGCGGGAAATGGGCGCAGGCTTGATTTATACCGAAATGGTTAGCGATATGGCCCTGTGTTACAACAATCGCAAAACCTTGGAAATGCTGCCGGCCGCTACCGAGCAAGGACCGCTGGTTGTGCAGCTTTGCGGTTCCTCGCCGGAAACGATGGCGAAAGCGGCCCAAATGCTGGAGGAGCTGCTGGCTCCTGCTGGCAATTTGGTTATGCTGGATATTAATATGGGCTGTCCGGCTCCGAAAATTGTCAAAAACGGCGAGGGGTGCCGTCTGATGCAGCAGCCGCAGTTGGCCGAGCGTTTGGTGGCCGCCGTGGCGGAGGCGGTTCGTCTGCCGGTCAGCGTGAAGCTGCGCTTGGGCTGGGATTCTGAGAGCCGCAATGTGTTGCCGATGGCGGAGCAGCTGGTGCAGGCTGGCGCACAGGCGGTGGCTATCCACGGCCGCACGCGAGAGCAGTTTTACGCCGGTCAGGCGGATTGGCAGCTGATTACCGAGGCCGCAGCCAGCTTGCCGGTGCCGGTGATTGGCAACGGCGATATTACTTCCGTGCCGCTGGCGGCCAGCAGACGGGCGGAAAGCGGCTGCGCTGGTCTGATGGTGGGGCGCGGCCTTTTGGGCAACCCCTGGCTGGTGCGGGATATGGCCCGGCATTTTGCGGGCCTGCCGCCTTTGCCAGCGCCCAGTCGGGCAGAAATTTGCCGGATAGCTTGCCGGCATTTGCGCCGTCAGGTGGAGCTGTTGGGCGAAATGATGGCGGTGCGGGTTATGCGCAGCCACCTGCCTTTTTATCTGAAAGGCCTGCCTGGTGCGGCGGCTATGCGCGGCGGTTTGAACAGCCTGAATGAAGCGGCCGCGGTGGAGCAGGCTTTGCGGGAGTTTTTTGCGAATGAGCAATAGATAAAAGAGGTGCGTTGAATATGGGGGTATCTTTAGGTTTACAGTTATCAAAGGAACAGCGATTATTTATAGATGAGGCATTAAAAGGAAAAAACATTTTGGTTGACGCCTGTATTGGCAGTGGTAAAACTACAGCTATCCAACATTTATGTAATGAAATATCAAGTCAAAAAGAAATTTTATATTTGACATATAACAAGCTTTTGAAATTAGATGCAAAGACTAAGATAAAAAAGAGAAATGTTAAAGTAACTAACTACCATGGATTTGCTTATGAGAGCCTAAGAGGTTGTAATGTAGGAATTACTGACCTTATACAAACTTTTATAAAAGTGAAGCCGTTTATTAAAAAATATGATGTACTGATTATAGATGAATATCAGGATATTGAACAAGAATTTGCAGAATTATTGCGAATGGTGAAGGCGGCCAATCCAGGTATACAAGTTATTGCTGTTGGTGATATGGAGCAAAAGATATATGACAAAACAACTTTAAATGTTGAATTGTTTATGAAAGAATTGCTTGAGGAACACCTGACATTGAGATTTACAAAATGTTTTCGTTTGTCAAATAGTTTGGCCTCTATGCTTGGAAAAGTATGGAAAAAAACAATAATAGGCGTAAATAATAATTGTAAAGTTGAGGAGATGACAAAAGAGAAGGTCATATCTTTTTTAGCAGCGCAAAGTCCGGCAGATATTTTGTGTTTGGGTTCAAGAACTGGTGTTATGACTGGTGTACTTAATAGCTTGGAAGAACAATATCCGCATAAGTTTAATAAAAAAACAGTATATGCAACAATAAGAGATAATGATGCGAGTGGCAAGACTGTACCAAAAGAAGATTCTGCCATATTTACAACATACGATAGTAGTAAGGGACTTGAAAGAAAAATCTGTGTTATATTTGACTTTACCGAAAGTTATTGGCAAATTAGGATAAAGCAACCACAGCAATCCTATGCTATTTTGAGAAATATTTTTTGTGTTGCTGCCAGTAGAGGAAAGGAACATATAATTTTTGTAAGAGGAGCAGATGAAATGCTCTCTGAAGAAACTCTTTCAACAGGTACTACTCCCAACCAGAAATTTGTTGATGTAGAAATAAGCGGAATGTTTGATTTTAAGTATAAGGAAAGTGTAGAGAGATGTTTTGAGCTGTTAAGCATACATAAAGTGCCCCAACAAGACAATTCCATAATAGATATAAAAACTTTTGATAACTTAATAGATTTATCGCCTTGTATTGGAATATATCAAGAAGCAGTTTTTTTTGATAATTATAATATTGATACTGCAATAAAATTGCAGCTTCTATTTAAGCAACAGCAAAATAGATTTTATACAGATGATATAAAAGAGAGCTCATTGGAACGAAAGATATTATTTTTGGTTTCACTTGAAACAGAACAAAATAGATACATAAAACAGGTGAAAACCCCATTAGTTAATGAATATCAAAGAGATTTAATAATAGCCAGGTTGCAAACGCATTTAAAACAAAATGATAATGTTCAGGTTGAATGTCAGATTGATTTTAAGAATCCGATAACAGGAGCGCACTTATTTTCAGCTAAAGGATTGGCTGATGTAGTTAAGAATGGTGTTGTATATGAACTAAAATATGTATCGGAGCTAACTCATGAACATTATTTGCAATGTGCTAGCTATATGGTAGCAATGCAACTTCCAAAAGGTATTTTATGGAATACCAGAGATAATACATTATATGAAATAGAAGTGCCAGATAGGGAAGCTTTTTTGGACGCAGTAACTCAAACTATAACCAAGGGAGCTATTGAAAAATATCATTAGTCAAGCAAAAAAATTAGTTATAACATAAGTTGTTTATTGTTAAAAGAAAGTGGGAATAAGGTTTAATGGATAGATTTGCTGTTATAGATATTGAAACTAATTGGAATAGTGAGATAATGTCAATCGGCGTGGTGGTTGCAAATTCCGAAACCAAAGAGCAGTTAGATTCAATATATTATGTAATCGCTCCGGAATACGAAGTTGGCGGTATATTTTCTTGGTCGTTGAACCTTGGAGAAAAAAATACTTGTGTTGCAAGCAAAGAAGAAGCATTAAGGAAAATTAAAAATTGGTTGAACACATATAATGTGCAAAAACTTTTTGCTTATAATGCTACTTTTGATAAGAGAAACTTGCCTGAGTATTCGGATTATGAATGGTATGATATTATGCGTTTGGCTGCATATCGTCAATACAATCGAGCTATACCGGATTCGGCAGAAGTTTGTCAGACGGGAAGATTAAAAAGAGGTTACAGTGTTGAAAATATAATGAGATTGCTTAGTAAAAATAATTACTATTGTGAAACACATAATGCTGTTTTAGATGCACAAGATGAATTGAAAATTATTCAATTATTGGGACATGATATACAAGAATACAATATTGCACGCATAGTATAGGAAAAATCATTTGTAAAGATATGATGAAAATTTTGTTGCTATTATAAATAGGGTGGATTGAAATGCAAAAGGATATAGATTGACAATATGACAAATTTTGTGCAAGAGCTTTCGATTGATTGGAACAAAATTGATTCGGAAAGTTATCTGAGGAAAATTCCGGCCATTAGCAATTTGATTACCATGAAATTTGAGCGTTCCGTAACCTTTTTGGTGGGCGAAAACGGCAGCGGTAAATCCACCTTGCTGGAGGCCATGGCTGTTGCTGCCGGTTTTAATCCAGAGGGCGGCACCAAAAATTATCTGTTTGCCACCTATAATTCACATTCGGAATTGCATGCTGCTATGAAGCTTGTGCGCAGTTGTTATCAGCCGGATTATGGTTATTTTCTGCGGGCAGAAAGCTTTTATAACGTGGCAACTCAAGAAAGGGAATATGCGGATGCGGAGCATCCCTCGGAGAAATATCATGAAAAATCCCACGGGGAAAGTTTTTTGGCTGTGGCTCAGAAGTATTTTCGGCCGCGGGGATTGTATTTTCTGGATGAGCCGGAAGCGGCGCTTTCACCTCAACGTCAATTAACATTGCTGCTGGATATTCATAATTGTGCCAGCTGCGGTTCGCAATTTGTTATTGCCACTCATTCGCCAATTTTGCTGGGCTTGCCTGGGGCCGAGATATTGCGCTTTGATCAAGGCCCGCTACAGCCCTGCTCTTATGAAGAAACTGAGGCCTATCAGGTGATGGAGATGTTTATAAATAACCGCAGTTTGCTTTTGCAACATTTGTTGGAGGAAAAATAAAGAAAGGGAAAGATACGCCAAAAGGAAATGATTAAAATATTATTTGTCTGCCACGGCAACATTTGCCGCAGCCCAATGGCAGAATTTGTGATGAAAGATTTGGTGCGGCAGGCCGGCCTTGCGGACTGTTTCCAGATTGAATCGGCGGCTACCAGTCGGGAGGAGCTGGGCAATCCGGTTTATCCGCCGGCGAGGGCAAAATTGGCTGAGCACGGCATTAGCTGTGCCGGCAAGCAGGCCCGGCAGCTGAAAGCGCAGGATTATGCGGCTTTTGACCTGCTGTTGGGTATGGATGTTGCCAATATTGTCAATATGCAGCGCATTTGCGGCGGCGACCCGGAGCGAAAAATTCATTTGCTGCTGGATTACACCGGCCAACACGGCCGTGAAGTGGCCGACCCTTGGTATACTCGCGATTTTGAGGCCACCTGGCAGGATGTTTTGGCTGGTTGTCAAGCGTTGCTGAAAAGCTTAACAAAAAAATAAATAAAGAAGCGAGGTTTTTACCTCGCTTCTTTATTTATTTTAAGATTATTTCCGAGCAATGGCCGCTTTAGCCTTGGCGATAATATTTTCCACGGTCAGGCCGTAATCAGCCAGCAGTTCGTCCGGTTTGCCGGACTGGCCGAATTTGTCCTCCACACCAACGCGCAGCAAAGGAATGGGGCAATTTTCTGCCAGCGTTTCCGCCACTGCGCTGCCCAGGCCGCCGATGACGCTGTGCTCTTCCACGGTGACGGCTGCGCCGCAACGTTTGGCCATCTGACAAACCAATTCAGTATCCAGCGGTTTAATGGTTGGCATATTAACCACGGCGGCTTTAATGCCCTCTGCGTCCAGGGCGCGGGCCGCCTCCAGCGCTTTGCCCAGCATCAAGCCGCAAGCAAAGATAACCACCTGTTCAGGCTCGCCGTCGCCGTTATATAACACGGTGCCTTTGCCAATTTGGAATTGGTAATCTGCTGGCAAAACCTGTTCAACAGCCAAACGGCCCAAACGCAGATAAGCCGGGCCGGGGTGCTCAGCCAAAAGGCGTACGGCTTGAGCAGTTTCCGTAGCGTCGGCCGGCACAATAACCGTCATATTCGGCACGGCCCGCATAATGGCCACGTCCTCAATGGCTTGGTGGGTTGCGCCATCCTCGCCAACGGTCAGGCCCGCGTGGGTGGCGGCAATGGTCACCGGCAGCTGCGGATAGGCGATGGAGTTGCGGATTTGCTCAAAGGCGCGCCCCACTGCAAAAATAGCAAAGGAGCTACAAAAAACGTGCTTGCCCAGCGTGGCCAGGCCGGCGGAAATGGAAACCATATTTTGCTCTGCAATGCCCACGTCCACAAAACGCTCTGGGCAGACCTTGGCGAAATCGCAGGTTTTGGTGGATTTGGAAAGGTCGGCGTCCAGCACGACCAGGTTTTTATCGGTTGCCGCCAATTCGGCCAGGGTTTGGCCGTAGGCTTCACGAGTTGCAATTTTTTCAGACATTTTGCTTATCCTCCCTTATCTGCGCTTTCTCAAGACAATTCCTGCAAGGCTTGTTCGGCCTCGGCAGCTTTGGGCGCGGTGCCGTGCCAGCCGGCTTGGTTTTCCATAAAGGAAACGCCCTTGCCCTTAACAGTGTTGGCGATGATGGCGGTGGGTTTGCCTTTGCAGGCAGCGGCATTATCCAGCGCCCTGCCGATGGTTTCCAGATCGTGGCCGTTTACCAGCAACACGTTGAAGCCGAAAGCGTCCAGCTTTTGGTCCAGCGGATCCACATTCATCACGTCGGCAACCTGTCCGTCGATTTGCAGGCGATTGTGGTCAATGATAACGCAAAGGTTATCCAGCTGATAATGGGCGGCAAACATCAGCGCTTCCCAAACCTGGCCCTCCTGACATTCGCCGTCGCCCAGCATAGTGTAAACCCGGTTGGGCAGGTTGTCGATTTTCAGCCCTTTGGCCAGGCCGCAAGCCACGCTGACCCCTTGGCCTAAGGAGCCGGTGCTGACATCCACCCCGGGCACCTTGCTGCTGACGGGGTGCCCCTGCAAGCGGCTGTGCAGCTTGCGCAGGCTGGCCAGCTCCTCCAGCGGGAAATAGCCGCGCATCGCCAAAGTGCTATATAAGGCTGGGGCGGCGTGCCCTTTGGAGAGTACAAAGTAATCGCGGCCGAGCCAATTCGGGTCTTCTGGTTTGACGTTCATTTTATCGAAGTATAACACGGTGAGTATATCAGCGGCTGAAAGGGAGCCGCCGGGATGGCCGCTGCCGGCCTCTGTAATCATCTTAACAATTTCTCGCCGCAGCTGTTTGGCTGTGGCTTGTAATTTGGCTGTGTCCACTTTAATATTCCTCCATTTTGTTATATTAATGAACAATTTGCTTAACCCTTAAACATTTTCAGATAGCCGCTGATAAAAGGCAGCAGATCGCCGTCCATCACCGCGTCCACATTGCCGGATTCCACATTGGTGCGGTGATCCTTAACCAGGCGGTAGGGCTGGAAAACATAGGAGCGGATTTGGCTTCCCCAGCCAATCTCGGCATGCTCGCCGCGAATTTCAGCCAGCTCGCGCTCGCGCTCTTTCACTTTTTCTTCCAACAGACGGGCTTTCAACAGCTTTATCGCGCGGTCTTTGTTATTGTACTGGGAGCGTTCGTCCTGGCATTGCACCACAATACCGGTGGGCAAATGGGTTATTCTCACTGCGGAATCTGTCTTGTTGACGTGCTGACCACCGGCGCCGCCGCTGCGGTAGGTGTCAATTTTAAGGTCATCTGGGTTGATTTCCACCTCGTTGTCCTCCTGCACCTGCGGCATAACATCAGCTGAGGCAAAGGAGGTGTGGCGGCGGGCGGAAGCGTCAAAGGGGGAGATGCGCACCAAACGGTGCACGCCGCGCTCTGCCCGGAAATGGCCGTAAGCGTGCGGCCCCTCAATCGCCAGAGTAATGCTTTTCAGGCCGGCTTCCTCGCCGTCCAGAAAATCCATAACCTCGCATTTGAAACCGTTCTTCTCGCAAAAGCGGCTATACATCCGATATAGCATATCCGTCCAGTCTTGCGCTTCGGTGCCGCCGGCTCCGGCGTGCAGGGTGAGGATACAATCGTGGTCGTCATAGGGGCCGCTGAATAGCACCTGAATTTCCAGCTTTTCCAGCTCCTTTTGTAGAGCATGGCTGGCTTGTTCAATTTCCGGCTCCAAATCCTCATCCTGTTCCTCGTTGGCCAGCTCCCACAAGGTTTGCAAATCCTCTTGCTGGCTTATCAGGCTTTGATAGGTGCTGATGCTGGCTTTAAGCCCGGTCAGCTTTTGCAGCAAAGCCTGGGCGGCTTCCTGATTGTCCCAAAATCCGGGTTGGGCCGATTCCTCTTCCAGGCGGGCGGCCTCCTGTTCCTTTCACGTCATATCCAGAGCCTTTTGTAGCTCTGCCAGCTTGCTTTGGCTTTTTTCAATCGGGGCTTTCCAATCGCTAAGCATAATATCACCTCTCGCTTTCTTAAATAATTAGATAGTTCATTTATAAAATTTACTCTGCGCTTTCCGCCTCAGCATTGCCTTGGCCGGGGCGGCCGCAGCAGTTTTTATATTTTTTGCCGCTGCCGCAGGGGCAGGGGTCGTTACGGCCGATTTTTTCGCCCACATGCACGGGCTGTTTTTTCGGCGGAGCGGCCTTGCCGGAACCGCTGGCTTTACCGCCGGACGGGGCTCCTTCGCCCTCGCCGCCGTGGCTGGCCACCAGATTTTGTTTCTCCTTAGGCGCTTCCACCTTTTCCACCCGCTGAATTAAGCGCGAAACATTCAGCTGAATATCCGCCACCATATCCTCAAACATAATATAGGCTTCGTTTTTGTAAACGGTGACAGGGTTTTGCTGCCCTAACGCCTGGAAGCCAATGCCTTGGCGCAGCTGATCCATCGCGTCGATATGGTCCATCCAATGTTCGTCAACCACTTTCAGGATGATAACGCGCTCCAACGCTTGCAGCATAGCCGGGCCCATAGCCTCGGCGCGGCCCTCCAAATGGGCCTCCGCCTTTTGGCAAAGCATGGGGATAACCTCATCCTTGCTCAGTTTAGTCAAATCATCCGGGGTGAGGCCGTGCTCCGGCAGGGGCGCTTCCAAATCGCGCAGCATAGCCGGCAGATCCCATTCCTCCACATACTCGCTAACATTGCTGTAATGCTCGACAATGTTTTTAATAGTGGATTGCAGCATAAATATTACTTGCTCATGCAGGTTTTCGCCGCGCAACACATCCTGACGTTGCTTATAAATCAGGGTGCGTTGCTGATTCATCACATTATCATATTCCAACACGCTTTTGCGGATGTCAAAGTTGCGGGCTTCCACCTTTTTCTGGGAGTTTTCCAGCGACTTGCTAATCATTTTCAACTCAATCGGCATGCTATCGTCCATACCGATTTTGTCCATCATATTTTGCAGGGTGTCGCCGCCAAAACGTCGCATCAAATCATCCTCAATGGAGATATAGAACTGGCTTTGGCCAATATCGCCCTGACGGCCGGAACGGCCGCGCAGCTGGTTGTCGATACGCCGGCTTTCGTGGCGTTCCGTGCCAATGATCGCTAGGCCGCCTGCGTCCAGCACCTTTTGCCGGTCGGCCTTAACCTCATCCTCGTAGCGTTCCAAATATTGCTGTTCTTCCAGCAGAGTCCATTCCCGCTCCGGGTCGCGCATCTGCTCTTGGCGCAGCATAAATTCCGGGTTGCCGCCCAGCATAATATCCGTGCCGCGGCCGGCCATATTGGTGGCGATAGTAACCGCGCCAAATTTGCCGGCCTGGGCGATAATTTCCGCCTCTTTTTCATGATATTTGGCGTTTAATACATTGTGCGGAATTTGCCGTTTGTGCAGCAGGGCGGAAAGCTGTTCCGATTTTTCAATGGAAACCGTGCCAACCAGCACCGGCTGACCGTTGGCGTGCCGCTGCGCAATATCCTCCACCACGGCGTTAAATTTGCCGGCCTCGGTGCGGTAAATAATATCCGGCTTATCCAAACGCTGAATAGGCTTGTTGGTGGGGATCTCCACCACATCCAGGCCGTAAATGGCCTTAAACTCATCTTCCTCTGTCATAGCCGTACCGGTCATGCCGGCAATCTTCTGGTACATACGGAAGTAATTTTGCAGGGTAATGCTGGCCAGCGTTTGGCTCTCATTTTTAACAATCACATTTTCTTTGGCTTCAATAGCTTGGTGCAAACCGTCGCTGTAGCGGCGGCCGTCCATCAGGCGGCCGGTGAATTCGTCAACAATAACCACCTGGCCGTCTTTCACCACGTAATCCCGGTCACGCTTAAACAGAAATTCTGCTTTCAAAGCCTGCTGTACATAATGGTTAATTTCCGTGTTGGCGTTATCGTAAAGGTTGGTAACGCCCAGCAGGTGCTCAGTTTTGGCCACGCCATCCGGGGTCAGCATAATCGCGCGGGCCTTTTCGTCAATGGTAAAATCCTGGTCGCGCCGCATGCGGGCGGCGATTTTAGCCATTTGATAGTAGCGTTCGGTGGGCTTTTCCGCCTGGCCGCTGATAATCAACGGGGTGCGGGCTTCATCAATTAAAATGCTGTCTACTTCGTCGATGATTGCAAAGTGCAGGGGGCGTTGCACCTGATTTTCCGGCCGCACAGCCATATTGTCACGCAGATAATCAAAGCCGAACTCATTGTTGGTGCCAAAGGTGATGTCGCAGTTGTACTGCTGAGCTTTGGCCGGCGGCGGCACGGAATAACCAATCAGACCCACGGAAAGGCCCAGGAATTTGTAAAGCTTGCCCATCCACTGGCTATCGCGGGACGCCAAATATTCATTGACAGTAACCATATGCACACCCTTGCCGGTCAGCGCGTTTAGATAAACCGGGCAGGTGGCCACCAGGGTTTTACCTTCGCCGGTTTTCATCTCAGCAATGCGGCCGTCGTGTAATGTCATACCGCCAATCATCTGCACATCAAAATGGCGCATACCCAGCACTCGGCGGCTGGCCTCGCGCACCAAGGCGAATGCTTCTAGCATCAGGTCGTTAATGCTGGCGCCGTTGGCCAGCTGGTTTTTAAATTCCGGCGTTTTGGCCTGCAATTCAGCGTCGCTGAGGGCCTGCATTTGCGGCTCCAGCGCGTTGATTTGACTCACCAGCTGGGTGTATTTTTTTATTTCTTTGGCATTGCTATCAAACAAGTTTTTAAAAAAGCCTGCCATATTGTTCCTCCTCAAAAATGGTTATTTTTATTTAATAGGGCAATTCGATGTATTCCGGCGTTTCCTCTGGCTCAATATCCAACAGCCGCCAGTTCATATCCGAAATTGGCGTTTCACTTTCCACGATTTTGTTCACGGGCAGCTTCATATAACGGCCCTCAGCGCTGGCCAGCAAGGTGCCGTCTGGCAGATAAATCTCGCCGGCGCCCTCAAACATTCGGCTGCGGTTGCGGGTTATGCGGCCCACGGCTATCAGTTGTTGCTCCAGTGGCACCGGTTTTTTATACTTAATGCTCAAGTCCACCGTTACACCCCAGCTGAGCGGTTCCTGAATGCAAACGGCGCGGCCAATCAGCTCGTCCAACAGGGCGGAAATAATGCCGCCGTGGGCCCGGCCGGGATAGCTCTGATGGTTTGGCTTTAGGGTTGCCAGGGTGGCAAGCTCGCCATTTTCCAGCTCCCAGAATTCCAAATCCAGGCCCAGAGGATTGTCCCAGCCACAAACCAGGCATTGGTCGTTGCGATACTGATGTCCGATGACTTTATATTTCATAAAATGCTTCCTCCATTTTAATTTTTTTACGGTTTGTAAGGCTTGTGAGGTTTATCAAATTTAACCTATTTAATTATTATATATCATTTTGGTAAAAAATACAATCACCAAATGCAATCTTAATCAAACTTAATTAGGGATATTTTTCAGAAGTTGTTTGGTGCCGGCAAAATTAATAAAAAAACCCTCCTAGTTGGTTAATCTAAGAGGGGGTTAGTTTTTTTATGCGCTTTGTTCTGAGCTAGGCTATATAAATGCTTGACAAAATATACCAAAATATATTAAAATAAATGAGGCTGTTTTCAGAGTGGACGAAAACGGCAGGCACCACATAATCGGTAGGCGGTTAGCCAATATCCTCCGAAAGGAGGTGAGGCTATGTCACTGCGAATAACGCTTCGTATTGGAACCTTT
>Ga0073906_1002011_pt1 | contig 28586 bp, 29 predicted proteins | sample Inofromicrocosms_FD_65485 | JGI IMG/M metagenome (GOLD analysis project Ga0073906, IMG submission 65485) | Mouse cecum microbial communities from Vienna, Austria - Inoculum for glucosamine and mucus D2O microcosms | ecosystem: Host-associated > Mammals > Digestive system > Large intestine >...
TAGGCCACCACGCCCCGGCGGGCCAGTTCCATACGCCACTCCCACGGGCCTTCCACCCCCTCCACGAACCAGTAGCGGCTGGGGGTAAACTCCTCGATAGAGAAGTTTGGGAGGGGGCAGAGGAAGAACGGCAGAAAGCCCATCTGCTGCACCAGAGCCTCCAATTCCATAGCGCTGGTGATCTCTGGTTTTAGCATGGCTGGAATCCTCCTCGGCTGCAACATTTTCCTCAGTATAACACACCTCGTCCGGCAAGTCGAGAGTCAGATGGGCTTTCGCTTCAATTTGCCGCAGCGGCGGCGGCAGCGCCTTTCTCTGCCCTGCTGCTGATCAACCGGCCAATCTCATAGTACAGTTTTATCAGCGACAGATTTGCAGCCAGCAGCGTGTCCAGCGATGTAAGCATAGAAGTGTAATCAGTCGATCTTCTGACATCCATGGGCTCTCCCCCTTTCCAGCGCACTGCGCCAATAATGCAGTCAGAGCATAGAAAAACACGGCACATCACTGCCGTGCTTTTCCATACTCTGAATCTATCGTCTTCCGTCTGGTTTTTCAATTTCAAGCAGACGCATGGATTCCTTCAACGAAACTACCATTTGACGGCCCTTCTGTATTTTTCAAACATGCCCTAGTAGTATATCCGGTTAGTAACAAGACTTTGTCCTTGTCACCGACAACCTTAACACCCATTCCCCATCCTCTTTATACAAGGCATTCCCGCCGGAGGAAGCCCGCAGACTGGCAGAACGGTTTCAATGGCATTACACACCGAAGCATGGCAGTTGGCTGGACATGGCTGAGATAGAAATCGGTATCATGAGCCGCCAAGCCCTGGGAAAACCTCTTCCGGATTTGGATCGTTTTAAACAGCATGTTCGTGCTTGGACGGCCAGACGTAATTCTAAATGTGTAAAAATCTCCTGGCAGTTCAAAAACCACGACGCTCGTATTAAATTGGCCAGACTCTATCCTATTGTAGTTTAAAAACTGCCCGGTTGGAACACTAGCTATACCAAACGTTTTGGACTTGACATATCTGACAGCACTACGCCGCTGTTTTATACACAGATGCATGGACAAAGGCGCCAGATGTCAGATGACAATGTCACCCGTTTTATTGACAAATATGCAGCTATGGCGAAAACGATTTGTGATGAAGTGCATGAAAAGGTAACGCCCCATATGTGGAGGCACAGCCGCGCACTGCATCTGTACAGAAAAGGTGTACCGCTTCCGCTCATATCAGAATGGCTTGGACATTCCAGCATGGAAACCACGTTGATCTATGCCTATGCGGATACGGAAATGAAACGCAAGGCTATAGAGAAAGCAACCAATGCGAATCATCCGTTATGCAGTCGGTCACCAACACCGTATGGTGATGCTGACAATGTGGCAAGAGAAGCACGGCAGAAGGGCCACCGGGGGGGTTGGCAGAAGGGAATCGCGGAAGAGCGGGAAAATTCCATGCGCCGGCTGGTCTATATGTGCAGGCGGCTGGCCTTCGACCCGGAGACAGCGGCGAAGGAAATCGCAGAGCAGTTTGACATACCGCTCCATCTGGCGGCTGAAAAAGTCAGGCTCTATTGGGAGCAGTGACTGCTTGTCCATCCAAACAAAAAAAGGGAGGCGGCCCCCACGGGGGCTGCCTCCTGCACTATGTTTTACATCAGCTTTGTGGTGTACAGCACCAGCTCCGCAAAGAGCAGGATGCCCAGCGCCCACATAAGATAGTAGGAAATAGCCGGGAAAATCATCGCCGCCAGGACGCACACAAACGCAATAGCCAGCACACCGTAAATCACCCGGTAGTCGCACTCCACAGGGAACACCCGGACCTTCCAGAGCTTTCCCTCGCTCTGCCGGGCCTTGTGGACCAGCGCCGCGATGACGGCCAGCAGAGCCGCGGCCACGACCATGCCCACAATCACCGGAACGCGCCAGATCAGGGAGTTGGCCGCGTTTCCCATGGCCCACACGGCGAACAGCGCGCCGCTGAGGGCCGCCGTGCAGAGGAAGCACTCGTGCTGGTACAGCAGGAAGACCAGCCCCAGCACCGCCAGAATGGGCACCAGGACGCACATGGTGGTCACACCCCGGTTGTCGTTTGAAAACATCGTCATAATCAGCCCTGACAGCGCCAGGAACAGCCCTATGCTGCCCAGATACGCCATAGGGGCCCGCAGCTTGCGGTCCGCCCGCTTGACGTAGCCGACCACTGCGCCCACTGCCAGCATAGCCAGGCCCAGCCAGGAGAGTACCGGCAGCACAGTCTGATAACAGAGCAGCATGGCGTCGATGGAACCGGTCACGGCCCGATATACAAGAAAGAGGTACACCTCCGCCGCCAGGCCCAACAGGAACACATTAAATACCCGGCGCAGAGCCTGATTCTCCGCCTGCTCTCGATCTGCTCTCTTCTCACTAATTGATTTTTTAGCCATTTATTGAAACCTCCGAACGGATGATGGTGATTGGCTGTGCCGTCCCCCTGGCACATACTGTAATATTCTATCAGATTCCGGGACCTTTTGCAAGAGAAAATACAGGCAACTCGAAAAAAAACATATCGACGCCAAAAATGGTGGATTTTCCGGCTTCAGTTGACCTGCCGGGTACGGGAGAGATTGATTGTGCCCTCCTGCATGTCCGTAATCATGTCCAGGCTCCGGCCCGTGCCCTCCGCCACGCAGGCGATGGCGTTGTCCGCCACAGAGGTGGCGATGCCGGTGCGGGAGGTGATCAGCTTGTCAAAGCCGTCGATCAAGCTGCCGCCGCCGGTCATGACGATGCCGTTGGTGGACACGTCCGCTACCAGCTCCGGCGGCGTGCGCTCCAGCACCGAGTGGATGCTCTCCAGGATCCGCTCCGCCGGCTCCTCAAAGGCCTCCAGCATCTCCGCCGAGGAGACGGTGATGGTTTTGGGCAGGCCGGTCAGCAGGCACCGACCCTTCACGTCCATGGTGGTCTCCTCCTCCTTGGGGAAGACGCAGCCGATGGCAATCTTCATCTTTTCCGCCGTGCTCTCGCCCACCAGGATGTTGTGCTTCCGGCGCATATACTTGACCACAGCCTCGTTGAACTGGTCCCCCGCCACCTTGATGGACGCGGACTCCACCACGCCGTTGAGGGAGATGACCGCGATATCCGCAGTGCCGCCGCCGATGTCCACCACCATATGGCCGTCCGGCTTGGTGATGTCGATGCCCGCGCCGATGGCCGCCGCCACCGGCTCCTCGATCAGGTAGACCCTGCGGCAGCCGGACTGGATGCCCGCGTCCACCACAGCGCGCTCCTCCACCTCCGTGATGCCGGAGGGGACGCAGATGATGACCCGCGGCTTGAAGACCATGAAGCCCGCCACCTTGCGGATAAACTCCTTGAGCATGCGCTCCGTCATATCATAATCGGAGATCACGCCCTCCCGCAGAGGCCGGATGGCGACGATGTTGCCGGGGGTACGGCCCAGCATCTGGCGGGCCTCCTCGCCCACCTTCAGCAGCTTGCCGGTGTTCTTATCCATCGCGACCACAGAGGGCTCGTTGAGCACGATGCCCTTGTTTTTCACATATACCAAAACGGAAGCGGTTCCCAGATCGATTCCGATGTCTTTTGCACACATATTTTCCACCTCGTATTTTCTATTCTTAACAAAATACCGCGCTTGTACTCTAAAAAATCATTATACTAAGTCCGTCCAATTTTTGCAAGCGGTTGACAGAACTTTCTTGCTTAAAATTATCTAAATTTTCAGGTCTGCAAACGCTCCCTTTCTTTACAAACCGCCTGCCGCGGGTCCTTGCGGGGGTGCCCGCCGGCCAGAGACGCGCACACCACAGACGCCGCTCCCGCCTCCAGCAGCGTACCGGCGCAGGCGGACATTGTGCTGCCGGTGGTAATCACGTCGTCGATGAGCAGGAACCGCCGCCCGGCAATCCTGGCCCAGGGAAGGGGGCGGTAAGCGCCCGCCGCGTTGGCCTGGCGCCGCCGGGGGTCGTCCAGGGTGGATTGGGGCCGGTTGTGGCGGATTTTCCGCAGGGTGGGCTCCGCCTTTGCGTCCCATTCCTTTGCCGCCGCCTGGGCCAGCAGGCGGGCCTGGTCGAAGCCGCGGGCTGCGTTTCGCTGCCAGCTGACCGGAACATAGGTGACAGCGTCAAACCGGCCGCCCAGATATTCCGCCGCAGCCTGGGCGATATAGCGGCCAAAGACGTTGGCGCGCCAGGCCGCCTTGCCAAATTTCAGGGCGTGAACGCCCTGTTCCACCATCGCCTCATAGTAAAATGCCCGTACGCTGGGATAGCCGTTGACCGTCCGGAGGGCATCGCCCTCTCCGGCGTAGGGCAGACTCTTCTTACAGTCCGGGCAGACGCCGCTGCCGGCGCGCTCCATCAGCCCTCCGCAGAAAGCGCAGCGCGGCGGGAAAAGGAGGTCCAGAATTCCTGCGATCATAAATCGTCGCCGTCGATTTGGATGTCCCCGTGCCGCTCCTCAAAGGCCTCCACGTACCGCTCCAGAGCATATTCCATCTCTTTGTTGGCGGAGCGCTTATTGCGGACGGCAATGACCTTTATCTTTGCCAATAATTCTTCTGTTACCCGCAGGGAGAATGGCGTGTAATAATTACCCATTTGCTACCTCTTTGCTGCCTCATGTCAAATTGATTTCAAAAGTATATGACAGCCAGTTCAAAATGTATGAATTTATTATAGCATTATTGATATTAAAATACAATCACCAATCTGCACAAATGCAGTCGCGGTTGTCTGCGCCAAAATACGCGCAAACGCCCTCTGAAAACCAGAGAGCATTTGGCCGCATTTTTCGTATTATAGCCATCTTCAGAATTGCCGGAAGCAGGCCCTCTCCGTCATGGCTGACGGAGAGGGCCTGCCACCACTTTATCAGGAATTTTGCTCTTTGCCTTAGTCCAGCACGATGGCATGGACCGCTTCGATCAGGCCGACCACAGCGGTGCGCTCCACCAGGGATACGCTCTCACCGTCCACCACCGCAAGGCAGCGGCTGCCATCATAGCGGTACAATTGGATTTCGACCTGGGGGAAGTTTTCGTTATCCAGGGAAATGGTCAGGCCGATCTCCTCCTTCTGCGCGGGCTGCTCATCGGTAAATTCCTCTGCAATCAGGGCCTCCAGCGCGGATTGGAGATCAGCAATCTCCAGTTCGTTTTTCTCCTGATAGGCCCAGGTGCGCGCATCTCCATCCTTCTCAGCGGTAAGGGTGTAATTGTTCCCCTCCAGAGAAATGTCGAGCTGCTGGACATCGGAGAAATCCGCCCAGAACGCTTCAGGATGCCGGAGGTCATTGTAAGCCGCTGCCGCCAGCTTTTTGTAGCTGCCGGAGGAAACCTTGTAGACGATCTGCGATTCACCAACCCGGATATATGCCGAGATGTCCGCCTCCTGGTCCCCGTCCTCCGCTTCTTCGGCGGCATTCACATCCTCCGGGTCAGGACTGACATAGAGGACAAAGGTATCCGCAGTTTCCTCGCCATCTTCCGTGGTATAATCCACGGTGATGGTCAATTCAGGCGCGTCCAGGCCATACGTCTGCAGCTCCTCATCCGTTACGTTATATGACACATAGTTGACCGGATTCAGATTGGTGATGCTCTGCAGATAGCTTTCCACCCTGGACGTATCCAGCGGCAGATTTTTGCCGCTCCGCTGGGTGAAATAAACATCATCGGCGCTGTAGGTGTCTGTACTGTCCTCCTGACAGGTGATGCTGTATGCTTCCGCGCCTTCAAACTTGACTTGGGTCACATGGTCAAAGGACGGTATCTCATCATGGTCGATTATGTCTATGAGTACCGCGGCATACTCGTCCAGCGGGTCATGCTTGACCAGATACACGTTTCCGTCCCCGATGGAGACGTACCGCTGGGAATCCATCTTGCTGTAATCACCCAGCTTGACCTCGTAGGTCTGGTCCGCCGTGGACAGGCTGATGGTGCAGATGGGGTCGTCCAACCCATACTGTCCAAAGTCCTCCACGTCCTCAATGATAAAGGCCGCGCCGAAGGATTGGAACGGCTCCAACAGCTCATGGACCTTTTCCGCACTCACCGGGAAATTCTCATCCTCGTCATAGAGCCAGGTTTCACCCCTGTGGAACGCCAGTGTTTCCCCGTTGTACACCCAGGAGAGGGACTGCACCGCTTCGCTGGGCAGCTCCAGGATAATCTCTCCGGTTTCTTTGATCTGCTCTTTCTGCTCCTCCATCTGCATCACCGCAAAGGTGGCGATGCAGGCCACAGCTAAAATTCCCAGCAGGATATAGAGCTTTTTAGACCGGTTCATTTCGCAGCCTCCTTCTTCTCAATACCACCCAAGCGCCAATGCCCAGATACAGCAGCGGGAACACGCCGATCATGGCCGCCTTCAGCAGAGAAGCGGTGGAATCGCTGATGGTCAGATAGTTGTAATTCAGCGACTTGCTGCGGATGGCCATGGCCTCCGTCTCCCCAATCAGCGCGGACAGGGCGTTCATCCCCAGATTGGCGTTGGCCCCGGAGGAGGTGGCGTTATACATATCCTCCAGGAAGCTGGACGAGGTGAACCAGACGATTTTGCCCTCGCCGGCAGTGTCGATGGCGACCGCCAGCGCAAAGGGGCCGTCGATGTCCCCGTCCTCTTTTTCGTAATCGGTCATGCTGTACCCGGCCACTTTACTGTAAGCGGCGTCTGAGGTGGTCAACAGTTCCGTTACCGTTCCGCTGCCGGAGTTCTCTGTGACCGTCAGCCCCAGAGAGAGGGGCATGACGGGATTGTACTTTTCATCAATCAGGGAGTCGGTGATGGCGTCGCTGCCCATATCCGGCAGCAGCGCCGCAGGCCCCTGGAAGGAGTAATGCTCCCGGTCTCCTTCTACGACAATTCCCTCATTGGTTTCCACTCCATAGTCTGCCAGCAGAGCATAGAGATTTTCCAGCACGCCGTCCTCCACCGGCCCGGCCGCCACAAACAGCTTGCCGCCCTGGGCCGCATAGTCCGCCAGCAAATCTTTTTCCTCCGGAGAGATATCGCTGGCCGGGGCGTAGATCATCACACAGTCCGCGTCCTCCGGGATGGCATCCACGGTCAGCAGGGAGAGGGACTTGGTTTCCATATTTTCCTTTTCCATCTGCTCCTGGAAGGAGGCCGGGAGGCTGGCCTCCCCGTGGCCCTCCAGAATATAGATTTGGGGCAGCTCCTCACTGATCACATAGTCGATGGCGGAGGTAATGGCCCCCTCGCCGTCAAAGGATGTGTTGTAGGAATAGGAATAGATGTCCGCCTCCTGCACATAGATATCGTCATACCCGATGAACCGGCTGCGGTCCCCGCACTCCACGATCAGGCTGTTGTTCCGCACTGTCTCGTCTGTGTACTGCTCCGCGAAGGCGGGATAGACATCCGGGTTCTTTTTCACCACCTGGATGTGGCTGGAGAGGCTGTCGTATTTCCCCAGCAGGTTCTCAATCACCTCGTCCTCCTGACCGGACTGCGCCACCCAATAGATGGTCACGTCCTGCTCCAGCGCGTTGACCACCGCCTTCGTATTGCTGGTGATGGAGTAGAGCTTGGAGGCGCTGATATCATACCTGGTCACGGCGGCGGGCAGCGCGGAGACAAAGATGTTGAGCACAAGCAGGATGGCCAGCACCACCACGGAGATGGTCAGGGAGTAGGCACCGCCGCGAAAAGCATTTTGGTTTCGCATCAGTTGTACCTCCGTTTCTCCAGCGACTGGATGGACAGGAACAGAAAGAACACGATCACGCTGGCATAGTAGACGATAGACGTCATATCAAAAACCCCGTTGACAAAGCCGCTGAAGCGGTCGAACAGGGACAGGCTGGTCATGATGCCGGGCAGTAAACCTTCAAATTTTGTGCTGTCCATAAAGCAGGTAATGGCGATAGACGCAATCAAAACAAAGCAGACGCCATAGGCCAGATTCTCATTTTTGGTCAGGTGCTTGATCACCGCGCCCAGGGCCAGAATGATAACACAGATGGCAGCCACCGAGCCAAACGCGGTGGTGGAGACGTACTCCGACAGACTGACGCTGTAATAGTTCAGCAGGATCACCGCGATCCCGATCCCTGCGGCGAAGCCCTGGTTGTCGGTCAGGGAGGAGATAAACACCCCCAGGGCGATCAGCGCCGCGCCCATAATGAAAAACGCCAGCATGGAGCCATAAGAGGTCAGCAGGTACACATCCCCGAACTGGCTGAAAATCAACGGATATACCGCCACAATGCACAGCGGGATCATGTAGACCACCAGCAGAGCCAGATACTTGCCCACGATGACCTGGGTGGTGGTGATGGGCAGGGAGTACAGCAGTTGGTCGGTCTTTTGCTTCCGTTCCTCGGCGATGACCCGCATGGTCAGGATATCTGCTGGAGAAAATGCCATGATCCGTTCACTGCGCCGTAAGTTTATTCTGATTGCTATGGTGTCACTGGTTGGAACCATGGCCGTGCTCTGCACCGCTATTGGTATTGGGGATCACTATATCACTACCAACCGGGTAGACAAGGCGATTTCCATTCTTCATCAAAATGGAGGGACTTTTCTCCCACCCGGCTCCCACTTTGACCTTTCAGATTTCGGCTTTCAGATCACCCCTGAGACGTCTTTTGAAATGCGGTATTTTATTGTGGAACTGAGCGCACAGAGAGAAATCAGGTCAGTGAATCTGGACCATATTGCCGCCCTGGATCGGCAGACCGTTGTAGAGACAATCAGCCGGATAATCAATACCGGAGCGGCGCGGGGATATGTGGACCATTACCGTTTTGGTGTGTTCCCGGATGAGAGCGGAGGAGACATCATCATCGTTTTGGACTGCTTTCTTCAGCTCCAGGCAACAAACAATATCCTTCGGATCACGGTTGCCGTATTTCTGACCTGCGCCCTGATTGTTTTTATCCTGCTGCTCTGTTTGTCCAAACTGGCGATTCGTCCTTTCGTTGACAACCTGGAACGGCAGCGGCAGTTTATTACCGACGCTTCCCACGAGCTGAAAACACCGCTGGCCATTCTGTCGGCGGACATGGGGCTGCTGGAGGACACCTACGGAGAGGACAAATGGCTGGAGAGCGCGAAATCCCAAATCACCCGGTTAGACAGGCTCATCAAAAATCTGGTGGAGCTGGCCCGCACAGAGGAGACCATCAAAGAGGACACAGTGGAGCTGTTTTCGATCAGCGAGATCGCCCAGGCCAGCGCGGACGCCGTTCAGCCGCTGGCCGAAGCGGACGGAAAAACGTTGACGGCGGAAATCCCCGATGAAGTCCGCATGAAGGGCGTCCGGGACAATTTCTTCCGCCTCTTTTCGATTCTGCTGGACAATGCGGTCAAATACTGCGACCCGGCGGGGGCCATTCATCTGTCTGTATCCATGCGGGGACGGAGCATCTGCATTTCCGTATCCAACCCCTGCACCGGCGTGGACACGGCCCAGCTCTCCCGGTACTTTGACCGGTTCTACCGGGCGGATTCCTCCCGCGCCCGCTCCACCGGGGGATACGGGATCGGCCTGTCCACCGCCAAAGCCATTGCCACCCGGCACAAGGGCCGCATTTCCAACCACTATGCGGATGGCGTCATCACCTTTACCGCTGTGATCCCGCAGAGCTGATGCTCCTGCGTTTATATAGGAACTGCCGGGCCGCGGCGCCGGCAATGGAACAGTGATAGTAGGTCCCTGGAGCCGCACAGCTGAGAACCCCCGCCGGCAAGCCTGCTATAGGCCTGCCGGCGGGGGTTCTGTGCTGGTATATGCTCCTGGCGTGCTCCTCGGACCGGTGAAAACGCCTGTCCATACAGTCCTCATGTCTCCCGGCTCTCCCGGGCGCTGCTGTCCAGCATGATGCTCCCGAAGTCCCCCGCCAGCCGCAGCTGCAGGTCCGGCAGAATCGCCTGGGCCAACGCCATCTGCTCCCGCCGGACCTGGAGCAGGCCGTCCCCGCCCCGTAGCCGCAGCCGGAAGTCGCTGAGCCCCGCAGCCGCGAAGGCGGCCTCGCCCCTGGCCACCCGGCCCAAATCCCCTGCTGTGATCGCCGTCCCCGCCGGAATCCGGGTGGCCAGGCACGCATAGGACGGCTTGTTCCACACCGGCAGCGCCGCCTCCGCCGCCAGACGCCGGATCTCGCTCTTTGTCACGCCGCACTCCCGCAGGGGCGAGCGCACCCCCAGCTCCCGCAGAGCCCGCATGCCGGGCCGGTCCGATGCGTCGTCCGAGGCGTTGCTGCCGTCCGCCACCAGGGGCAGGCCGTCCGCCGCCGCCGCCGCGATCAGCCGGGTAAACAGCGCCTTTTTGCAGTAGTAACAGCGGTCCGGCGGGTTTGCCGCCACCCCCGGAGCCGCCAGGATGTCAACGTCGATCACCCGCAGCGTAGCGCCCAGCCGCCGGGCGGTATCCACCGCGTCCTCCAGCTCAAAGTCCGGCTGAAAGGGCGTGCGCACAAAATACGCCGCCGTCCGCCGGGCGTACCGCGCCGCCTCGTGGAGCAGCCACGCCGAGTCCACCCCGCCGGAGAAGGCCACGCCCACCGCCGGGTTCTCCTGAAAAAATTCCGCTGCTGTCATCTATGCCCCTCCGCGCAATGTCCGCTCCAGCCGCTTCACCAGCTTCGCGCCGGTGCACGCCTCCTCCACGTTGAACCGGCCCAGCACCCGCAGGCACTCCGGCTGGCCGGTATACAGCCGGTTGCCGCAGCTGACGGTGGTGAAGGTGAACACGATGCCCTCCTGCTCCAGCAGTCCGTCCAGCTCGCCGGTCCAGTAGCCATAGGGATAGGACAGGGCCATGAACTCGGTGGGCGCGCGGCCCTCCCGCCGGGCCCGGAACTGCCGCAGGTCCTCCCGGACCGCCGCGGCATAGGCCTCGTCCGTCTCGCCCTCCGCCCGGAGCATGCCGTCCCGCTGGCTGACGCCCTCCTCGACGAGCCGGTGCATGTCGAAGGTGTGGGACTGCAGGTCCAGCACCCCCCGCTCCACCCACGGCAGGGCCTGTTCGTAGGAGAACCGCTCCTCCCAGATATAGTTGCCGCTGCGGTAATCCAGCACCTCGCCCTCATAGCAGCCAATCATGAACACCGTGGCGCAGAACCCCAGCTCCTCCAGCACCGGCGCGGCGATGGTCAGGTTGCTGGCGTAGCCGTCGTCCATGGTAATGAGCACCGGCTTTTCCGGCAGAGACGCCCCGTGCAGCACATGGTCCCGCACCTGCGGGAGGGTCACGGTCTGGAACCCGGCGTCCTTCAGCGCGGCCATCTGCTCCCGGAACCGCCCGCTGGAGACCATGGTCCCCGGCCCCGGCTCATCGGAAAAGTGGTGGTACATCAGCACCGGCAGCCGGCGGCCTGGGCCGCTGAACAGCCCGCAGCGGATATCCAGGCCCAGCGCCAGCAGCGCCGCAGACAGCACAGCTATCAAAATCTGTCTCCAATACTTTCTCACACCAGGCACCCCCGCCGGAATTCTCTATCAGGCCCTACTCCACCTGCATGGTCATCGTCAGATCCAGGTATTCGCCGTTCCGGTATATGCGGATGGGCACCTCGTCCCCCACGGACAGCCACCGGCGGATGACGAAGATCTCATCCACCGTGGACACCTCCTGGTCATTGAAGGCCACGATATAATCGCCTCTGCGGATCCCGGCCAGGTCTGCGCTCCGGCCCTCCTCCACCGCCTGCACCAGCAGCAGCCCGTGGAAGCCGTCCGGGAACCGGCGGTCCACCGCCAGCACCTCTACGCCCAGCGCCACCAGGGGCTCCAGCTGCCCGTACATCACCAGCTCGTTGACCCACCGCTCCGCCTGACTGGTGGGGATGGCGAAGCCCAGGCCCTCGATGGTGTCGTACTCACTCATCATTTTGATGGTGTTGATGCCCACCACCTGGCCGTACTCGTTGATCAGGGGGCCGCCGGAGTTGCCGCTGTTGAGGGCGGTGTTGGTCTGGAGCAGCATCATGTTCACGCCGTCCACCTCCACGGTCCGGCTGGCGGCGGAGATGATGCCGTTGGTAAAGGTGTTGCGCAGGTCAAGGCCCAGGGGGTTGCCGATGGCGTAGCAGGTGTCGCCCACCTGCAGGCTGTCGGACACGCCGAACTCCGCCGGCAGCAGGCCGGAGGCCTTCACCTTCAGCACTGCCAGGTCCTGGGCGGCGTCATAGCCCACCAGCTGGGCCTCATAGGGGGACTCCGCTCCGGTGGGGCCCTTCACCCACACGTCGCAGGACTCGCAGCCGGAGATGACGTGGTAGTTGGTCAGGATATACCCGTCCTCGCTGAAGATGACGCCGGTCCCCACACTGCTGTACTTGTGCCGCGCCCCCAGCACGGTGACCACCGACAGATGGACCTTCTCATAGACCTCCCCCGGCTCCAGGGGGGCCCGCCCCTCCGCCGGGGACAGCTCCAGCCGGGCCAGGCCGCCCACGGGGTAGCGGGTGATGGTGGTCGCCTCCGCGCTGATCTCCCCCCGGTCCCAGTAGTACTCGTCCCCGTCCGGCGGCTCCCCGCCATCCTGGGCATACTGGTCCCCCGGCAGGGCCCAGCCATACTGGCCCACATACCAGATCCCCACCCCCAGGCACACCAGCCCGATGAGCAGCGACAGCCCCACAAACAGCCGCACGCCCCACCGGTTTTCCCGCCGGACCTTCTCCGGCGGCGCGATGGCGCTGCGCCAGGGGGCGAGATAGTCCTCCTCCTCGGCGCTGTCAAAGACGGGCTCCTCCCGCCGCAGCATGCAGGGGGGCAGGTCCCGCTCATAGCGCAGCTGCACCGGCTCGATCTGCTCAGTCTGCCGGTAGGTGAATACGATCTCCTTCTGCTGTTCCTCCATTCTTCCATTCCCCCTCACACATCACACGGTTATTTTTGCTGTTTACTATGGAATCGGTACTCCTGCCGGACGGGCAGGGCCGCGGCAGGATCTTCCGGCGCGCGGCGTGCGGCAGTTTGCCCGTCGGACTCCGCCAGCTGTACGGTAAAGGTAAAGGTCGTCATGCCGTTTTCGCTGGCGGCTGTGATTTTCTCCCGGTGCTGCTCCAGGATGGTCCGCACGATATACAGACCCAGCCCCACGCCGTCCTTGTCCGCGCTGCGGGACTTGTCGGTCTTGTGGAACCGCTCGAAGAGCAGGGGCAGCTCCGCCGCCGGTATGGTCTCGCCGGCGTTGCGCACTGTCACCACGGCCTTCTCCCCCTGCTTTTCCAGCCCCAGGAAGAGGGTGCTGCCCTGGGAGGCGAACTTGGATGCGTTCTCCAGCAGGTTGTAGACCACCTGGGTCAAAAGGTCGTTGTCCCCCATGACGAGGATGGGCTCCTCCGGGATCTCCACATCCACGTCCAGCCCCCGGCCGGTAATCTGCTTCTCCATGCTCACCAGCACCCGGCGCATGGACTCCGACAGGTCGAAGGGCCGCTTCTGCTTGATCAGGTCGATGCTCTGCAGCTGGCTCACATCCAGCATCCGCCGCACCAGGCGGCTCAGCCGCCGGCTCTCGGCGGAGATGATGGACAGGTACTGCCGCTCCTCCTCCGGGGAGATGACGCCGTCCAGGATGCCGTCGGCGTAGCCGGCGATGGTGGTCATAGGGGTTTTCAGCTCGTGGGAGATATTGGCGATGAACTCCCGCCGCTGCTGCTCCGTCTTCTGGATGGAGTCGGCCATCGCGTTGAAGGCCTCTGTCAGCTCGCCGATCTCGTCGTCCCGCCCGGTGTCGTGCACACGGGCGTCGAAGTTGCCCTCCGCGAAATTGCGGGCGGCGGTGGCCATGTCCTTGATGGGCTTGGTCTGCTGCATGGTGGTGGTGGCGGTGACCACGAAGGCGATGAGCAGCACGGTGACGGCGGTCATGGCGAAGATGCCCAGGAAGGCCCGCCACATCTCCGTCATGGTGTTGGGCTCCGCCACCGCCAGCACGGGGCCCACCACCGTGCCGCCCTCCGCCGTGCGGGCGGGCACGGCCACCACGAACCGGGCCTTGTCATAGAGGCCCAGCCGGCTGCTGCCGGCGTAGGACTCCCCCTGGGCCAGCTTTTCCCCCATTTCCGCCGGCAGGGTCAGCTCCCGGTTGCCGATGCTGCCGTCGGTGCTGATAAAGCCCCCCAGGCTGGGCATCCAGATGAGGAAATCGGTGCTGCTCATCCGCTTGGCCACGCTGACGATCTCCCGCAGGTCCTCGCTCCACGGCCCCTGGAGGACCCCCGGCTTGCTGCAGGCGGTGACGGCCATCTGGGCGATGACCTCCGCCTTGTCCTGGAGCTCGCCCCGCTTTTCGGATACGATGTAGCTGTAGGTCAGGGAGAAGAAGGACGCGCCCAGCAGCACCAGGGTCAGCGCCACCATCCCCACCGTCACGGTGAAGGTTCTCCAATAGATGCCTTTGAACCGGCTCACTGCCACCCCTCCTCTCTATCCGGCAGGACCCGTCTAGGACGGCTTTTTAGGCGTGACCTCGAACTTGTAGCCCACGCCCCACACGGTCTTCAGCGCCCACTGGTCGGACACGTCCTCCACCTTCTCCCGCAGCCGCTTGATGTGTACATCCACCGTCCGGCTGTCGCCGAAGTAGTCGAAGCCCCACACCTCGTCCAGCAGCTGGTTTCTGGTGTAGACCCGGTTGGGGGTGGAGGCCAGGTGGTAGAGGAGCTCCAGCTCCTTGGGCGGCGTGTCCACCTTTTTCCCGTCCACCGTCAGCTCGTAGGAGTCCAGATTGATCTCCAGCTTGTCAAACACCAGGCGCTTCCTGGTGTCCGCCGGGATCTCCGTCCGCCGCAGCACAGCGTTGATGCGGGCGATCAGCTCCTTCATCTCGAAGGGCTTGACGATGTAGTCGTCCGCCCCCATCTCCAGGCCCTGGATGCGGTCGAACACCTCGCTCTTAGCGGTGATCATGATGATGGGCGTCCGGCTGGTCTCCCGGATTTTGGCGCACACGGCCCAACCGTCCATCACCGGCAGCATGATATCCAGCAGCACCATGTCCGGCTCCATGGCCCGGAACATGTCCACCGCCGCCCCGCCGTCGAACACCGCCTGGACCTCAAATCCCTCTTTTTCCAAGTACATTCGAATCAGATCAGAGATGTTGTGGTCGTCCTCCACGACTAAAATCTTTCTAGCCATAAGCATCCTCCTGAATTTTCTCCACAAGCAGGTGAAAACAATACAATAATATACAGATTATACCCTTCAGGGAAGAGATTGCTTGAACTTTTTGTAAATTAGGTCCTGGGCGGTCCTGGGCGGACGGCCAGTGCGCTTCGCGTCCTCACATGATAGCGATCTTCAAAATCGATGGCAGGAAGCTCTCTCCGTCACAGCCCTCTCCGGCAAGGATTTTGCTGTTTAAAGGATGCCAAAGATTCAGCTCCGATAGGCGCAGATGCGGTAACCGGCTGTCCCCAGCGCCTCCACCAGGGCCTCCAGCCCCCCGGTACAGTTCCCCGCCGGGCCCAGCAGGATTGCCAGGTCCTCCCGGTGCTGGCCCACAGACCAGAGCAGATCCTCCGCCTGGGCGCTGCCCCGCAGCGGCACGTTCCCTCGGTCCAGGGCCGCGGTGACGGGCAGGCATCCCATGTCCGCCAGCAGGCCGTCCGCGTCCTCCCGGCCGTCGAGCCATACCAGATCCAGCCACACGCAGCTGCTCTGCCACAGCAGGCTCCGGGCCTCCTCGATCTCCGCCCCGCCGCCGCTGCCCAGCCGCAGGGCAATGCTGTGGCCGCCGGCTGTCAGGGCCCGCGCCAGGTCGCCGTCCGCCAGCTCCTCCAGGCCCAGCAGGAATGTGCCCTGCACATTGCCCAGAATTTCCATGGCCTCCAGGACGCTTTCACGGGCGTCCGCCTCCAGCAGCAGGTACACCTTCTGGCCCTCCGCCGCCTGGACCGGCTGGGGGGGACGGGCCCCTGCGTCCGGCTGGGCCGGCGCTGTGCTCCCCCCGCCGCCGGACTCCGCCGCGCCCAGGGATTTTTCATAGGCCGCGTAGCGGGAGGCCATTTGGGTGGCCGCCGCGTCAATAAACCCCGTGTCGTCCAGTATGCCGCTGGCGCTCTTGACCCGCACCAGGGGGACGGTGGCCGTCTGGCTGTAGCTCCAGGTCAGGCCGAAGTAGCGGCACACCAGGTCCAGGGGGAAGAAGACCGTGCCGCCCCGCTCGATGGCGTGGCCGCTGTACACGTTCCCCCGCTTGTCGTAGGCCGTCTGGGCCTCCAGGTCGAAGCGCAGGTCCACCCGGTTGGTGTAGAGCATCACCAGGCCCATGGTGTTGTTGCGCACATAGCTGACGCCCAGGTCCGTCCCCGAAAAGACCCGGCTGGGCACATACAGCACGCCGCCGGACCAGAAGGGCATGGTGTCGCTGGTCAGATCCAGCAGCTGTTCGTTGACCGCGGTGAAATACACGTCGGACAGCACCGCCTGGCCGGCGGCGGGCGGCAGCGCCAGGGCCAGCGCCACGGCCAGCGCCAGGGCCCATGCCCTGGTTTTCCACCCTCTCCTCTTCAAGCCTTCCGCCCCCCTTGTTCCGCGCCGCCCCGGACAGGAGCGCGATGAAAGTACTGATAGTTTACCACAAACCGGCGGCGGTTACAAGAAAAAAACTTCCGCGCCGCCGCCCTCCCGAAAATGAAAGAAGCCGCACCAGGCGGCTCCTTCCATCTCTCTCCCTCTTAGAACGCTCGTCTCACCGCTTCTGTTCCCTGGACGAGCGGTCGTAAGCAACGATCACGCGGCGGTTGGGCTCCGTGCCCATGGAGTAGGTCGTCACACCCTCCACATCCTGCAGCGCCGTGTGGATCACATGGCGCTCATAGGCGTTCATGGGCTCCAGCGTCACGTTGCGCCGGTTGCGCACCACCTTCGCCGCCACCTTCCGGGCCAGGTTCTGCAGGCTCTGCTCCCGCTTGGCCCGGTAGTTCTCCGCGTCCACATGGATCCGCACCCGCTTCTCGCCGCTGCGGTTGACGCAGTAGCTGGTCAGCTGCTGGATGGCGTCAAGGGTCTCCCCCCGGCGGCCAATCAGCTGCCCCAGCTTCTCCCCCTCCAGGATGACCTTGTACCGGCCCTCCTCAGGCTTATAGACCTTCACCTGGGCCTGGCTCTCCATATGCTCCAGCAGGCCGGTGAGAAACGCGCTGATCTTCTGGGCCTTTTCATCCTCGCACAGGGGGCCCAGCTCCTCCGCCGGGACCGCCGGCGCCTGCGGGACCATCGCCTCCGCCGGCTCGCTCCGCCGGGGCGCGGGGCGCTTCCGCTCGGTCCGCTCCGGCTTTTCCTGTTTCTCCGGCCTCTCAGGCCGCTCGGTCCGCTCCGCCGGTTTCGCCGCGCTGGGACAGGGCGGCGGTACGGGGGCCGCCTTGACTGCCGGACGGACCGGGGCTGCTACGGGGGCCGCCGGTTCCTCCTCCTCCAGGCCATAGCTGACCCGGACCCTGGCGGGGCTCCCGCCGAACAGACCGAACAGGGCCGCCTTCCCCCGGTCCAGCACCTCCATGGACACCTCGTCCTCGCTCAGACCCAGCTGGGCCAGGGCGTTGCGCTTTGCCTCATCTATGGTTTTACCAGTTGCCTCAATGGATTTGATAGCCATATGGGATCTTACTCCTTATCGTCGTACCGGTCCGCCCGGTAGCTGCGGCCACGGGCATAGGGCCGTTCTCCCACCCGGCCGGCCTCCGTGGTGGACGGTTTTTTCTCGCCGCTCTTGGGCGGCTGCTTTTTGGGTTTCTTCGCATCCTGCTCCCGCTGCTCGGCGGCCCGCTTTTTCGCTTCCTCCATGCGCAGCTTCCGCTCCGCCTCCCGCTTGGCGGCCCGCTCGTCCTCCTCGGCGTTGAGCTTGTTGGTATAGAATTTCCCCATCAGCGGCTCCTGAATCATGGCGAACACGCTGTTGGCAATCCAGTACACGCCCAGAGCGGCGGGCATGATGAAGCAGAACCAGAGACTCATCAGGGGGAACATCAGGTTCATCATCTTCATGCTGGCCTGCTGCTCCTGGGACTGGCCGTTGCTCTTGTTGATAATAATGGTCTGGAAGTACTGCAGGCCAGCGGCCAGCACAGGGATCAGAATCAGGCCGATCAGCGCCCACTCCGGCTTGAAGTTGGAGAAGGCCGTGGTGGGCTGGACGCTCAGGTCCACACCTAAAAAGTTGTAGCGCATCTCGATCAGCTTGTCCCCCACGCCCTCGATCCCACGCCAGTTGGTATCGGACCAGTGCTGGGAGATGAAATCGGACAGATAGATCTGCTCATACGCGCCGTATGCGCCGTTCTTCAGCTGCTCCGGCGCATAGCCCAGGGCAGCGGCCGCCTCCCGCAGGGCATTGCAGGCCTGGTCGCTCAGGCCCATAAAGTAGGTGATGGGCTGGCGGATGACGGAATACAGCGGGACCAGGATGAACAGGGGGAGGAGCGACCACAGGCAGCCGCCCATGGGGTTGATGCCCTCCTCCGCGTAGAGCTTCTGCAGCTCCTCCTGATATTTCTGCTGGTTTTTGGCGTACTGCTTCTGCAGCTCCGCCTGGCGGCCCGACAGCCGTCCCATCCGCACCATGCTCCGCTTGGACTTCATCTGGAAGGGCAGAAGCACCAGCTTCACCACCAGGCTGAACAGGATAATGGCGATACCGTAGGAGCCGGTGATCGCGTACAGCCAGCGGAGCACAGCGGCAAAGGGTATGGAAATGAGTTTGCCCATGGGCGTTTTTTCCTCCGAATCAGATACATTTACGGCCCTTCAGGGCACAGGGTCATAGAAATTCCCCTTATAAAAGGGGTGGCACCGCAAAAACCGCCGCACCGCCAGAGCGCCCCCCTTCCAGGGGCCGTACTTCTCAATGGCTTCCAGGGCGTACTGGGAACAGGTGGGAACAAAACGGCACCGGGGGGGCAGACCCGGCGAGATGGCCCGCTGATAAAAGCGGATAGCCCCGATGAGAAATTTCCCCATCACGTCCGCTCCAGCAGCCCCAGCTCCCGGCAGGCCCTATAAAAGGCCTTGGTCAGCCGGTCGTAGGGCCCGTCCACAGCGCGGCCCCGGGCCACGGCGATGATGTCGAAGCCCTGGACCAGGTCGCCCTGGGCCAGGCGGTACACCTCCCGCAGGCGGCGGCGGGCGCGGTTGCGCACCACGGCGCCCCCCAGCTTGGTGCTGACGGTGATGCCCAGGCGGTTGCGGCCCAGACGGTTGGGCCGGCAGTAGAGCACCAGAAAGGGCGTCACCGCCGAGCGGCCCCGGCGGTAGATCTGCCGGAAGGTTCGGTTTTCCTTGATTGTCTCCGTTTTTTTCATACTGTTCCACACGAATACAAAAGGACGGCAAAATTCAACACTTGCCGTCCCCTTGAAGATCTATTTGCGATGCAAGCTCCGCAAGCCTCAATGGGTCAGGCGGTTGCGGCCCTTGGCGCGGCGGCGGGAGAGCACCTTGCGGCCATTGGCCGTCCGCATGCGTTTGCGGAAGCCGTGCTCCTTGGAGCGCTGGCGCTTTTTGGGCTGATAGGTACGGAACATTTGCATACACCTCCTAAATTCTGATCTGCTGCGGGGGACAGGACGTCTCCCGCTACTCGACGGCGGACGGGCTGCAGCAGCCCATCCCGCAGTTGACATATCCAGGCTTGGTCCTGCCGGACGGCAATGCGCTGCGCGCTGTACGCGCAGCATCTGCCATCTCGCATACGTCCGAAAGACAAGCAACAAACATTATACATAAAAATCCGTTTTGTGTCAACCGAAAATTAGCGTATTCCGGGGAAATTTTCACTCAACGTGTTTCGGGAGGCGGACAGCAGGCCGTCCACAAACTGCCGGGCCGCCCTGGGGGACCGGCCTCCCCGGCCCAGCACGTACCGCTCCGCCAGCAGGTCCAGCTCCTCCCGGCCGCAGGCAATCCCCCCGGCCTCCGCCAGATGGTGCACGATCTCCAGATAGGTGGCCTTGTTGGGCTTCTGGAAGGTGATGTGGATGCCGAACCGCTCCGACAGGCTCATCAGCTCCTGCATGGTGTCGTTGCGGTGGATGTCGTCCCCCTCCCGGTCGGAGAACTTCTCCTTTACCAGGTGACGCCGGTTGCTGGTGGCGTAGATGGCCACGTTCCGGCTCTTCATGGACACGGACCCCTCCAGCACCGCCTTCAGGGAGCTGTAGTTTTCGTCGTCCTTCTGGAAGGAGAGGTCGTCGATAAACAGGATGAATTTCAGCGGGTTCACCGACAGTTCGTCCAGGATGGCCGGGATGTCGCGCAGCTGCTCCTTGCGCACCTCCAAAATCCGCAGGCCCTCCCGGTGCAGCTCGTTGGCCACCGCCTTGACGGTGGAGGATTTCCCCGTCCCCGCGTCGCCGGTGAGCAGGATGTTGGCGGCGGGGCGGCCCGCCAGCAGGGCCCTGGTGTTGTCCAGGATGATCTCCTGCTCCCGCTTGTAGTCCACCAGGTCGGAGAGCCGGGTGTCGTCCGGGTGGAGGACCGGGACGATCTTCCCCTGGGCGTTTAGATAAAACATGTGGTGCCGGGCGTAGATGCCGTAGCCGTACTGCCCGACGTTCTCCACCCGGCGGCTGTATCTCTCCGCCAGGCCGACCCGCGACGCGCCGAAGTCCGGCAGCGGCTCCATCCCGGCCAGCGGCTCCTGCAGGAGGGCGGGGGTCAGATCCGCCGCCGCCTGCAGCGTCTCCAGCTCCATGTCCACGCACTGGCGCATATACGCCGGGGGCGTCTGCCCCAGGCCGGCGGTGCGCATATAGACGTTCTCGTCCTCCTCCACAATCCGCTGGATGTGGAGGCCCAGGTCCCCGCCGCCCTTCTCATAGAGGCGGCAGACAAGCTCCGCGTAGGAGGACGCCATCATCTGGGGAAATCCGTTTTCCAGGCTGTCCAGATAGGTGCACAGCTCCTCCACCACCGGGTCGGACAGCAGGCCACGGAACACCGCCAGCATCCGCAGCCGGAGGCTCAGTTCACTCAAATCCATCAATTCAAAACCGCCCCCGAAGCCCCGCTGGACACCAGCGCCGCATATCTCCTCAGGTACCCGGACAGCTCCTTTTTCTTCGGCGTGAACGTCCGCATGCGCCTCTCCAGCTCCGCCGCGTCCACCTTCAGCTCCAGCGCATGGGCCGGGATGTCGATGCGGATAATGTCGCCCTCCTGCACCACGCCGATGACGCCGCCGCTGGCCGCCTCCGGGGACACGTGGCCGATGCACGCGCCTCTGGTAGCGCCGCTGAAGCGCCCGTCGGTAATGAGGGCCACGCTGCCGCCCAGGCCCATGCCCATGATGGCGGAGGTGGGGTTGAGCATCTCCCGCATGCCGGGACCGCCTTTTGGCCCCTCGTAGCGGATGACCACCACGTCGCCGGGGTGAATCTGCCCTGCGTTGATGGCGGCCTGGGCGTCCTCCTCGCACTCAAAGACCCGTGCCGGTCCCTCGTGGACCAGCATCTCCGGGGCCACGGCGGAGCGCTTGACCACGCTGCCCTCCGGGGCCAGATTCCCCCGCAGCACGGCGATGCCGCCGGTCTCGCTGAACGGATTTTCAATGGGCCGGATGACCTCCGGGTTCCGGTTGACGCACCCGGCGATGTTCTCCGCCACGGTTTTCGTGGTCACGGTGAGGCAGTCCGTGTGCAGCAGACCCTTCTTGTTCAGCTCGTGCATCACCGCGTACACGCCGCCGGCCTCGTCCAGCTCCTCCACGTACGTCCGCCCCGCCGGGGCCAGATGGCAGAGGTTGGGGGTCTTTTCGCTCATGCTGTTGGCGATGTCCAGGTTGATCTCAATGCCGCACTCGTGGGCGATGGCCGGCAGGTGCAGCATGCTGTTGGTGGAGCAGCCCAGGGCCATGTCCACCGTCAGGGCGTTGTCGAAGGCCTCACGGGTCATGATGTCACGGGGGCGGATGTCCTGTTCAATGAGTCTCATCACCGCCATGCCGGTGTGCTTGGCCAGCTCGATGCGGCTGGAGTACACGGCGGGGACGGTGCCGTTGCCTCTTAACGCCATACCCAGGGCCTCGGTCAGGCAGTTCATGGAGTTGGCGGTATACATGCCGGAGCAGGAGCCGCAGGTGGGGCAGGTCTTGCACTCATACTCCCGCAGCTTTTCCTCCGTCATGGTACCGGCATTGTACTTGCCCACCGCCTCGGAGATGGTGGAAAAGCTGGCCTTGCCGCCGTCGATATGCCCCGCCAGCATAGGCCCGCCGCTGACGAAGATGGCGGGCAGGTTCAGCCGGGCCGCCGCCATCAGCAGGCCGGGGACGTTCTTGTCGCAGTTGGGGACCATCACCAGGGCGTCGAAGCCGTGGGCCAGGGCCATGGCCTCGGTGGAGTCGGCGATGAGGTCCCGAGTCACCAGGGAGTATTTCATGCCCACGTGGCCCATGGCGATGCCGTCGCACACGGCGATGGCCGGGAAGACGATGGGCGTGCCGCCGGCCATGGCCACGCCCAGGCGCACCGCCTCCACGATCTTGTCCAGGTTCATATGGCCGGGAACGATCTCGTTGTAGGAGCTGACAATGCCCACCAGAGGGCGGCTGACCTCCTCCTCCGTCAGGCCCAGGGCGTGGTACAGGGCGCGGTGGGGGGCGTTCTGGGGGCCCAGCTTGAGGGAATCACTTTTCATGGAAATTCCTCCAGTTCTTATGCTGCACAGTCAGCGGGGGAGCGTCTGCGCGTTCCCCCGCTGGGCGAATCAGTTGTTGATGAGCTTGTCCTCGTCGCTCCAGCTGTAGAGCTTGCGGATCTCCTCGCCCACGATTTCGGCGGGGTGCTCCTGGGCCTTCTTGCGCATGGCGTTGAAGTGGACCTGACTGCCGGCGGCAGACATATCCAGCAGGAAGTCCTTGGCAAAGGTGCCGTCCTGGATGTCGCTGAGGATCTTCTTCATGGTCTTCTTGGTCTCGGCGGTGATGAGCTTGGGGCCGGTGATGTAGTCGCCGTACTCAGCGGTGTTGGAGATGGAGTAGCGCATGCCCGCAAAGCCGCTCTGGTAGATCAGGTCCACGATCAGCTTCATCTCGTGGATGCACTCGAAGTAGGCGTTGCGGGGGTCGTACCCGGCCTCCACCAGGGTCTCAAAGCCCGCCTGCATCAGGGCGCACACGCCGCCGCACAGCACCGCCTGCTCGCCGAAGAGGTCGGTCTCCGTCTCGGTGCGGAAGGTGGTCTCCAGCACGCCGGCTCTCGCCCCGCCGATGCCCAGAGCATAAGCCAGACCGATGTCCCAGGCGTCGCCGGTGGCGTCCTGCTCCACGGCGATGAGGCAGGGCACGCCCTTGCCGGCCTGATACTCGCTGCGCACGGTGTGGCCGGGGCCCTTGGGGGCGATCATGATGACGTTGACGTTCTTGGGGGGCTTGATGCAGCCGAAGTGGATGTTGAAGCCGTGGGCGAAAGCAAGGGTCTTGCCCTCGGTGAGGTTGGGCTCAATGCTCTCCTTGTAGAGCTGGGCCTGCTTCTCGTCGTTGATGAGGATCATGATGATATCCGCATTTTTGGCGGCCTCGGCGGCGGTCATGACCTGCAGGCCCTGGCTCTCGGCCTTGGCCCAGCTCTTGCTGCCCTCGTACAGGCCCACGATGACCTTCACGCCGCTGTCCTTCAGATTCAGGGCGTGGGCGTGGCCCTGGGAGCCGTAGCCGATGATGGCCACCGTCTTGCCGCTCAGCTTCTGCAGGTCACAGTCCTGCTGATAGAAAATCTTTGCCATGGTTGATTACCTCTCTATTAAAAAATGATTTTACGGAATATTTATTGCGTCTCTCAACCCAATCTTGCCGCGCTGTTTCTCTCCACTGTCGCAATCACGCCCATACCCTTTGCGATATTCGGCGTCATTGTGACAAGACGCCAACCGTCTTTAGCAAGCTCGTTAAGCGCTGCCTCGCACTCCTTGACGCTCAGGGTCAGGACCTTGTACTCGTACATTTCCGCATCTCCTTCGTCAGTTGTGATTGCTTATATTCTACCATACTTCCCACACAATTACCACTACAAGCCGCCCAAAATTCCGGCCTGCGGCGTTCCTCCCGTTATGGAAACTGGTAGCCCTCAGCTGATCTCGTCCCGAATGGTCCTGCTGCCCCGCTCCAGAGCCACCACGCCGGTGCGGCAGATCTCCAGAATATGATAATCCCGCATAAGATTGATAAACGTGTCAATGCGCCGTGTATCCCCGGTCAGCTGGATGACGATGGAATCCCTGGTGTAGTCCACGCTCTTGGCCTCATAGGCCTCCACCGCCGCCAGAATATCGCTGCGGCTGGACGGGTCGTTCTCCATCTTAATCAGCAGCAGCTCCCGGCAGACCGATTCCTCCGGCTCCATGTCCTCCACCGCCGTGACCACCGGCAGTTTATACAGCTGCTCCACCAGCTGCTGCTTGGTCCGGGGGTCGCCGTGGAAGCGGACGGTAATGCGGGAGTAATCCGGCGACTCCGTCTCGCTCACCGTCAGGGTGTCGATATTGAACTGCCTGCGGCGGAACATGCTGGTGACCCGGTTCAGTACGCCGAACTGGTTCTGTACCAGCACCGCTATGATATACCGATTCATCTCAATCACCCACCTTTACAATGATGTCGTCCATGGACCCGCCGGGGGGCAGCATAGGCAGGACCAGCTCGTCCTTGCCGATGGCGCAGTCGATCAGATACGGCCCCTGGGCATCAAAGGCCCGTCCCAGCGCCGCGTCCAGGCCCTCCAGCGTATCCACCGCCTCGCCCTGGGCCCCGAATGCCTCCGCCAGCCGGACAAAGTCCGTCTTTCTCTCCAGAATCGTACTGGAGTAGTGCTTGTCAAAGAACAGCGTCTGCCACTGGCGCACCATGCCGAGAACGCCGTTGTTCAGCAGCAGGATCACCAGGGGTACTTTATTTGTGACCGCCGTAGCCAGCTCGGTCAGGTTCATGCCGAAGCTGCCGTCGCCGGTAATGAGCACCGTGCGCTCCCCGGTGCCCATCTGGGCCCCGATGGCCGCGCCCATACCGAAGCCCATGGTCCCCAGACCGCCGCTGGAGAGGAACCGGCGGCAGCGGCGGAACGTAAGGGTCTGGGCCGCCCACATCTGGTGCTGGCCCACGTCGGTGGCTACCGGTGTGTTCTCGTTCAGGTACCGGTTCAGGGTCAGGATGGCGTTTTTGGGCGTCAGCCCCGCCGGCGACACCTCTGCGGCCTCCTGGGCCCGGAAGCCCTCCACCACCTCCTGCCACTGGGGGCGGCGGGTGGGACGGATGAGAGGCAGCAGCTTCTGCAACGTCAGCCGGACGTCCCCCCGCAGGGCGTGGGCGGCTACCACGTTCTTACTCAGCTCCGAGCCGTCCACATCGATGTGGACGATCTTCGCGGCAGTGGCGAACTTGAACCGGTTGCCCGTCACCCGGTCGTTGAACCGCCCGCCCAGGGCGATGATGCAGTCGGCGTGGTGCATGGCCATAGACGAGGCGTAGTGGCCGTGCATGCCCTGCATGCCCAGAAACCGGGGGGTGTCCGTGGGCAGGGCGGAGACGCCCATGAGGGAGCATCCAATGGGCGCGTCCACCAGGTCCGCCAGCTCCAGCAGCTCCTTCTGGGCCCCGCTGGTGACCAGTCCGCCGCCGAAATAGATAAAGGGCCGCTGGGCGTCGTTGATACACTGGGCCGCCTCCTGAATGCGCACGTCCTTGGCCGGACGGGGCGTGTCCGGCGTCACCGGTATGCCCGGCTCATACTCGCACCGGGCGATCTGGATATCCTTGGGGATATCCACCAGCACCGGTCCCGGACGGCCCGACATGGCCAGCTGGAATGCCTCCCGGATGGTGTCCGCCAGCTCCTCCACCGCGCCCACGAAATAGTTGTGCTTGGTGATGGGCAGGGTGATGCCGGTGATGTCGATCTCCTGAAAGCTGTCCGTGCCGATCTGATGGGTGGGCACATTCCCGGTGACCACCACCATGGGCACGGAATCCAGGAACGCGGTGGCGATGCCGGTGACCAGATTGGTGGCCCCGGGGCCGGAGGTGGCGATGACCACGCCCACCCTGCCGGTGGCCCTGGCGTAGCCGTCGGCGGCGTGGGTGGCCCCCTGCTCGTGGGCGGTCAGCACGTGGCGCAGCTCGTCCTGGTATTTGTAGAGGGAGTCGTAAACGTTGATGATCTGCCCGCCGGGGTAGCCGAAGACCACCTCGCAGCCCTGCTCGATCAATGTCCTGACAACAATGTCAGCTCCGGATAGTATCAATTGGTATCATCCTTTCCTCAGGTGCTGGGCAATGAGGCGTCCCATTTCCACGCAGCCTGTTTTTTTGCAGTCGGGGCCGGGATTTTCTGGCATAATGTCCGCCGTGCGGTACCCCTGGTCCAAAACCGCAGATACGGCGTTTTCGATGCATCTCGCCTCCTCCTCCAGATCGAAGCTGTAGCGCAGCATCATGGCGGCGGAGAGGATCGTGCCGATGGGGTTGGCGATGTCCTTCCCGGCGATGTCCGGCGCGGAGCCGTGGATGGGCTCATAGAGGCCCCGTGTGCCGTTCCCCAGACTGGAGGAGGGGATCATGCCGATGGAGCCGGTAATCATGGACGCCTCGTCGGAGAGGATGTCGCCGAACATGTTCTCCGTCACGATCACGTCGAACTGGGACGGGTCCTTCACGATCTGCATGGCGCAGTTGTCCACCAGCATGTCGCTCAGTTCCACGTCCGGGTACTCCTCCGCCAGACGGTGCATCACCGCTTTCCACAGCCGGGAGCAGTCCAGCACGTTGCTCTTTTCCACCGAGCACAGCCGCTTCCCCCGCTTCCGGGCGGTCTCAAAGCCGATGCGGCCAATGCGCTCAATCTCGCTCTCAGAATAGCGCATGCCGTCGACAGAGACTTTTTCGCCATTCTCCGTCTCCGTCCGGTGCTCGCCGAAGTAGATGCCCCCGGTCAGCTCCCGGACGATGATAAAGTCGATGCCCTTTTCCACGATCTCCGGCTTCAATGGGGAAGCCGCCGCCAGCTGGGGCCAGATTTTGGCGGGACGGTTGTTGCTGTAGACCTCCATCCCAGCCCGCAGGCGCAGCAGCCCCTTTTCCGGACGCTTGTCCCCCGGCACGCCGTTCCACTTGGGCCCGCCCACCGCGCCCAGCAGTACGCTGTCGCTGGCCAGGCATTTGTCCAGCATCTCCGGGGGCAGGGGGTCGCCGTACCGGTCGATGGCATTGCCGCCCATAGCCACGTCCACATAGTGGAAGGTGTGGCCGTACAGGTCCGCCGCCGCGTCCAGAATTTTCAGGGCCTCGCCCACAATCTCCGGGCCGATGCCGTCGCCGCGAATGACCGCAATTGTCTTTTCCACGCTCATCCCTCCTTCAGCGACGCCAGCAGCCCGCCCTTGGCAATGATATTCTGGATGAAGGGCGGGAAGGGCTGGGCCTGCCAGCTTTTCCCGGTGGTGATGTCGTGGATGGTCCCGGTGTCAAAGTCAACGCTGACCTCGTCCCCGGCGGCGATGGCGTCCGCCGCGGCCTCGCACTCCAGAATAGGCAGGCCGATGTTGATGGCGTTGCGGTAGAAAATCCGGGCAAAGCTCTTGGCGATGACGCAGCCCGTGCCGCAGGTCTTGATAACCAGGGGGGCGTGCTCACGGGAGGAGCCGCAGCCGAAGTTCCAGCCGGCCACCATGACGTCCCCCGGCTGGACCTCTTTCACAAAGTCTGTGTCAATGTCCTCCATGCAGTGCCGGGCCAGCTCGGCGGCGTTGGGGGTATTGAGATACCGGGCGGGAATGATGACGTCCGTATCCACGTTATCTGGGTATTTGAAGACATGTCCCTGTGTTTTCATTGTCTCAGTCCTCCTGTGGCTCTGTAATATAGCCGGTCAATGCGCTGGCGGCGGCGGTGGCGGGGCTTGCCAGATAGACCTCGCTGTCCACGTGGCCCATGCGGCCCACGAAGTTCCGGTTCGTGGTGGAGACACAGCGCTCCCCGGCGGCCAGGATCCCCATGTAGCCGCCCAGGCAGGGCCCGCAGGTGGGGGTGGAGACAATGCAGCCCGCGTCCAGGAAAACATCCGTGAGTCCCCGGCGCATTGCCTCCCGATAGATGGTCATGGTAGCCGGGATGACGATGCCCCGGACGTCTTCCGCCAGATGCCGTCCTTTCAGGATGGCGGCGGCGGCCTCCAGGTCCGGCAGCTGGCCGTTGGTGCAGGAACCAATGACGATCTGGTCGATTCGAATATCGTTCCCCTCCCGGGCGCTGTGGGCGTTCTCAGGGAGATGGGGCCAGGCCACGGTGCACTCCACCTGGCTCAAATCCATGTCCACGACGCGCTCGTATTCCGCGTCCGGATCCGCCTCGAAGGCCGTCCAGGGGCGGTTTACCCGGCCCTCCACGTAGGCCTTTGTAATCTCGTCCACGGGGAAAATTCCGTTCTTAGCCCCGGCCTCAATGGCCATATTGGAGATGGTCAGCCGGTCATATATACTCAGCTCGGCCACGCCGGGGCCGGCGAACTCCAGGGACTGATACCGGGCCCCGTCCACGCCGATCCGGCCGATGAGGGTCAGGATCACATCCTTGCCGGAGAC
>Ga0073906_1002016_pt1 | contig 28517 bp, 27 predicted proteins | sample Inofromicrocosms_FD_65485 | JGI IMG/M metagenome (GOLD analysis project Ga0073906, IMG submission 65485) | Mouse cecum microbial communities from Vienna, Austria - Inoculum for glucosamine and mucus D2O microcosms | ecosystem: Host-associated > Mammals > Digestive system > Large intestine >...
CAGCACCTGGAAAAGCTGCACATCAACAACATGTACAAGTCCGACTTCTACTGGACCTGGGACAAGACCGACGAGGAGCTGGACGCCATCTTCACCGTGGCCGACGCCCTGCGGGACCTCCGGGAGCGCAACAAGTCCACCCGCATCTTTGACTCGGGCCTTGGCATCTCCATCTTCCGGGACAACTCTACCCGGACCCGCTTCTCCTTTGCCTCCGCCTGCAACCTGCTGGGCCTGAACGTCCAGGACCTGGACGAGAAGAAATCCCAGATCGCCCACGGCGAGACCGTCCGTGAGACCGCCAACATGGTCTCCTTCATGGCCGACGTCATCGGCATCCGGGACGACATGTTCATTGGCGAGGGCCACAAGTATCAGAAGACCTTCATGGACGCCGTGAAGGAGGGCTACCGGGACGGCATCCTGGAGCAGCAGCCCACCCTGGTGAACCTCCAGTGCGACGTGGACCACCCCACCCAGTGCATGGCCGACATGCTCCACATCATCCATCAGTTCGGCGGCGTGGAGAACCTCAAGGGCAAGAAGATCGCCATGACCTGGGCCTACTCCCCCTCCTACGGCAAGCCCCTGTCCGTTCCCCAGGGCGTCATCGGACTGATGACCCGCTTCGGCATGGACGTGGTCCTGGCCCATCCCGAGGGCTATGACGTCATGCCCGAGGTCGAGGAGATCGCCAAGAAGAACGCCGCCGCCACCGGCGGAAGCTACAAGAAGGTCGCCACCATGGAAGAGGCCTTCCAGGACGCGGATATCGTCTATCCCAAGAGCTGGGCTCCCTTCGCCGCCATGGAGGAGCGGACCAAGCTCTATCAGGCCGGCGACCAGGCGGGCATCGACGCTTTGGAGAAGAAGCTCCTGGCTCAGAACGCCCAGCACAAGAACTGGTCCTGCACCGAGGAGATGATGAAGCGCACCCGGAACGGCTCCGCCCTGTATCTCCACTGCCTGCCCGCCGACATCACCGGCCTCAGCTGCCCCGAGGGCGAGGTGGACAACTCCGTGTTCGACCGGTATCTGGTGCCCCTGTACAAGGAGGCCAGCTATAAGCCCTATGTCATCGCCGCCATGATTATGATGAGCAAGGTGAAGGACCCCGTGTCCGCCCTGATGGCTCTGGACGCCGCGGACAAGAGAAAGTTCTTCTGAGATTATTTTCCGGCAGTACGGTCATACTAACGGTCACGGGCCCCGGAGCTTTTCGGGGCCCGGACCCGATCAATAAACGAAGAAGAGGATGCTGAAATATGGCTGAGCGTATCGTCATCGCCCTGGGCGGCAATGCCCTGGGCAACAATCTCCCCGAGCAGATGATTGCCGTGAAGCAGACCGCCAAGGCCATCGTGGACCTGATCGAGCAGGGCCATCAGGTGGTAATCGCCCACGGAAACGGACCCCAGGTGGGCATGATTCAAAACGCCATGACCGAGCTGACCCGGTCCGACCCGGAGAAGTATATCCCCTGCCCCCTGTCCGTGTGCGTGGCCATGAGCCAGGGCTATATTGGCTATGACCTCCAGAACGGCCTGCGGGAGGAGCTGTTGGACCGGGGAATCAACAAGGGCGTGGCCACCGTCCTCACCCAGGTGGAGGTGGACCCCCAGGACCCCGCCTTTGAGAATCCCACCAAACCCATCGGCGCCTTCATGACGAAGGAGGAGGCCGACATTCTGGTGAAGGAGCGGGACTATAAGGTGGTGGAGGACGCCGGGCGGGGCTACCGCCGGGTGGTGGCCTCTCCCAAGCCCGTGTCCATCGTGGAGATTCAGTCCATCCAGGACATGGTGGAGGCCGGTCTGGTGGTGGTGGCTTGCGGCGGCGGCGGCATCCCCGTGTTCAAGACCGAGGGACACCATCTGAAGGGCGCGGCGGCGGTCATTGACAAGGACTTCGCCAGCGAGAAGCTGGCCGAACAGCTGAACGCCGACACCCTCATTATCCTCACCGCGGTGGAGAAGGTGGCCATCAACTTCGGCAAGCCCGACGTGAAGTGGCTGGATTCCCTCACTCCCGCCCAGGCCCGCCAGTATATCGAAGAGGGGCATTTTGCCCCGGGCTCCATGCTGCCCAAGGTGGAGGCGGCCTTGAAGTTCGCCGAGTCCCGCCCGGGCCGCCGGGCGCTCATCACCCTTCTGGAGAAGGCGGGAGCCGGCGTGGCCGGAGAGACCGGCACCACCATTTCCGCGTAAACGCATAAAAATATAAGGAGGGCCCTCCATCGGAGGGTCCTCCTTTTCGCGCCGGAGCGCTTAATAAAATTCCCGGATGTAGGCCAGCACGTCTTCCCGGCTGCCCTGGAAGGGGCCGGGGGTCTCCATCTTCAGGGAGACCAGGGCCGTGCAGTAGAGCAGGGCCTCCTCCACGCCCGCCCGGCGGCGCTCCGTGATGTACCCGGCGAAGGTGGTGTCCCCCCGCCCCGTGCGGCCGGAGAGGTTTCGGGCCTTGATGGGGCAGGTGTAAACCTTCTCGCCGTCATAGGCCAGAACCTCGGTGTTGTGGGTGATGAGGACCTCCTTCGCCCCCCAGCTGTGGAGCAGCTTCGCCGCCTCCACCCGGTCCGTCAGGCCGGTGAGAATTTCCGCCTCGGCGGCGTCGGTCTTCAAATAGTCGATGCAGGGGAGGTATTCCTTCTTCTCCGCCCAGTCATGGAAGGCCATGGTCTTGTCCGGCTCCACGTGCCGGAGGAGGCACTGGACGTCCACGGCCACCTTGCCGTGCTTCGCCGCCTCGGCGAAGAGGGGACCGTCAAAGTCGCCGTAGACCAGGCCGGCAAAGTGGTAGATGGCGGCCTCGACATCCGGGAGCTCCTCAAAGCGGAAGGGGTCGCACACGCCCATGGAGGTGCAGGAGCGCTTCTCCTTGTCGGCGGTGAAGTACTGGTTGCGGATGGAGCAGGTGGCCTTGGAGGGCTTCCAGTACAAATCCGCGCCGGAATCCCGGAAGCGAGCCTCCACGTCGGCGTCGGCGGGGTTCAGCTTGGTGAAGAGGGCGGTCCGGTTCCCGCTTCTGGCGGCGGCGAAGCCGGAGGCCACCACCGCCCCGCCGACCTCCCTGCGCTCGTTCCCCTGGTAGTCGATATTGTGGTCCAGGGACACCGGGCCGATGACCAGTACGTCGTATTGCTGTTTCATAGGCGTCTCCATTCTGCCGCAGGCGGCTTGTAATACGCTTCATTATAAACCGGATTTTGAGAATGCGCAAGCGGAGCGGCGTTGTCTGAAAAAGAAAAGTGGGGTCTGATGGCAGATACAGGGAAAGATTCCGTCATTTTTTACGACAGAGAAGTGGAGTGGCGGCGTGTTTTCGTAAAATCATCCGGAAAAACGGCCCGGTTTCATTTTTTTGTTGCGCTTTGTCCATCGGAAATGTATAATAACAAACCAAGACAGGCGGAGGCGTGTTTTCACGGGAAAACGGGCCGGCCGCCGGGTGGCCGCGCATACGCGGCGGAGGTTCTCATGTTGATGACCACTGCTCTCAACAGCATTCTGGGCCTGTACATTATTCTGGTTCTGGTACTGGTGGTTCTGGTGCCGAAAAAGAATAGTGCGTTTGGTCATGCGCGAAACAGGGGCGCGGGGAATCCAGGAAACACGGTGTGAACCCCCCGCCAGAACCGGAACTCTTGCAAGTCCGTGACCCGACGAAGGGCCGCGGACTTATTTGTTTTTTGCGGCGAAAGGAGCTTGGGACTTATGGAACTGACAGGCGCTCAAATTTTGACGGAAGGTCTGGCCCGGGAGGGTGTGGAGCGGGTCTTCGGCTACGCCGGGGCCACCATCTGCCCCATCGCCGACGCCCTGCGGGAAGACCCCAATCTTGACTACACCCTGGTCCGCACGGAGCAGAACGCCGGGCACATGGCCTCGGGCTATGCCCGGGTGACGGGGAAGACGGGGGTGTGTATCGTCACCTCCGGCCCGGGAGCCACGAACCTCATTACCGGCGTGGCCACGGCATACATGGACTCCATCCCCCTGGTGGCCATCACGGGGCAGGTGCCCTCCAACCTCCTGGGGCGGGACATCTTCCAGGAGGTGGACATCACCGGCGCGGTGACCCCCTTCACCAAGCACTGCTATCTGGTGAAGGACGCGGCCCAGCTTCCCGTGGTGCTGAAGGAGGCCTTCCACATCGCCTCCACCGGCCGGCCGGGTCCGGTGCTCATCGACATCCCGGTGGATGTGCAGGAGCAGATGGTGGCGGACGTGGCGTTCCCGGAGGAGGTCCGTATCCGGGGCTACAACCCCAGCGTCCGGGGCAACGACAAACAGATCGCCAACGTGGCCATGGCCATCGGCCTGGCCCAGCGGCCGGTGCTGTGCGCCGGAGGCGGCGTGTTCCTGGCCCACGCGGAGGAGGAGCTTCGCCTTTTCGCCGAGTCCACCGGCATCCCGGTGGTGACGACGATGATGGGCCTGAGCCTCCTGCCCACGGAGCACCCGCTGAACATGGGCATGATCGGGGCCCACGGCAACACCACCGCCAACAAGGCCCTGGTGAAGTCGGACCTTCTCATCATGATCGGCACCCGGGTGGCGGACCGGGCCATCGTCTCCCCGGACGAGATTCAGCGGCGCATGGCCAACATCCACATCGACGTGGACCCCGCCGAGATCGGGAAGAACATGCAGTCCACCCTCCCCCTGGTGGGGGACGCCAAGGTCATCCTCCGCCAGCTGATGGAGCGGGGGGCCAAGGCGGACTGCGGCGAGTGGCGGGAAATGCTTCAGGACCTCCGCCGGACGAACCTGGGCCGGGGCTATCCCGCGAAGGAGGGGTATGTCTTCCCGGGCCGTCTCCTGCGCCTTTTGGGCGAGCGCCTGCGGGAGGACGCCGCCGTCTGCGTGGACGTGGGGCAGAACCAGATCTGGGCCTGCAAGCATCTGCGGCTCAAGGGGGCGCGGTTTTTGACCAGCGGGGGCCTTGGGACCATGGGCTACGCCATTCCCTGCGCTGTGGGCGTGAAGACCGCCCAGCCGGCGCGGCAGGTGGTGGCCATCTGCGGGGACGGGTCCTTCCAGATGTCCATGAACGAGCTGGCCGCCGTGAAGGCCGGGGGCTTTGACCTGAAGATCGTTCTCTTCCGCAACGGCGTGCTGGGCCTGGTGAACCAGATTCAAAGCAAGGAGCCCTACCACGGCCCCTTCGGCGTGCGGCTGGAGGGGGACCCGGACTTTGCCGCGGTCGCCGCCGCCTACGGCATCCCCAGCCTGACCCTCCGGGACGAGGGAAAGGCGGAGGAGACCCTGGACCGCTTCCTGGGTATGGAGGGGCCCTGCCTCCTCATCGCGGAGGTGAGCCCCGAGTGGAAAACCACGGACTGAACGGGAGGAGAGAAGGATGAAACAGACGATTTCCATTTTGGTGGAGAACCGGGCGGGCGTGCTGAACCGCGTCGCGAGTTTGTTCTCCCGCCGGGCCTTCAACATTGACTCCCTGGCTGTGGGGGTGACGGACGACCCGTCGCTGTCCCGGATGACCATCATTGTGGACAACGGCAACAGCGTGGTGGAGCAGGTGGAAAAGCAGCTGAACAAGCTCATTGAGGTCATCAAGGTCCGCACCCTGGACGAGTCCAACATGATTGGCCGGGAGCTGATGATTATCAAGGTCAGCGCCAACAAGAACAACCGGGAACACATCATGACCATCTGCAACATCTGCGGCGCCAAGGCGGCGGATATCTCCCCCACCTCCATGACTCTGGAGATTTCCGACACGCCGGACCGGGTAGACGTGTTTGAGGACATGATGCGCCCCTTCAACATTCTGGAGGTGGCCCGTACCGGGGTCATCGCCCTCCAGAAGGGCGGGGGGAAAATTTGATACCCGGTAGGGAGGAGCGATACCATGGATAAAGCGCAGAGAAAAGCCCTGACGGAGGAGTGGAAGAACCGCCGCCCGGAGATGGGCGTGATCTCCCTCCGCTGCAAGGAAACCGGAGAGACCTTCCTGGGAACCGCCAAGGACACCAAGGCGGCCTTCAACAGCGTCCGGGCCAAGCTCTCCGGCGGCATACACCCCAACAAGCGCCTGATGGAGCTGTGGAAGCAGTACGGCGAGGAGGGGTTTGCGTTCTCCGTGGCCGCCGTGCTGGAGTACGAGGACCCGCTGGAGGACCACGCCGAGGAGCTGGAGACCCTGCGGGAGCTGTGCCTGTCCGAAGACAAGAACGCGGTAAAGCTGTGGAAATGAAACGGGAGCATGAAAGGAGAACGCGGTTATGGGCTGCCTTGGCGGCTTTCGGGCCATTACAGAGGAAGAGCTGGAGAAGCTGCGGGCCGTTCCCAGAGAGGACCGGATACCCGACTATCTGGACGAAATGGAGACGGCGGACATCTTCGACGTGGATAAGTCCTGGGACGCCATGCACCGGGCGCTGACCGGAAGCAGGCTGGAATTTGGGAATGCCCCCGCCCCCGGCTGCTGGGTTGTTCTGGGGGGCGAGGTCCTCCGGGGCGACCGGGAGGGGGAGGAGGACTATCTTGTCGTCTGCAAATCCCCCGAACAGGTCCGGCAGGTGGACCGTTTCCTCCAGGGAATGACGGAGGAGACGTTCCGGAAGCTCTATTTCGCCATGGACCCCGAGGCCTACGGCTTCCCGCTGGATGAGGAAGATTTTGCGTATACCTGGGAGAACTTATCGGACTCCCGCCCCTTCTGGCACAGCGCGGCGGAGAAGGGGCTTTGGGTCCTCTTCGATGTGGATCAGTGAACAAATACAGGGAAGAAAGCAGGAGACAATGTGAAAATCAGAGCCACGAAGGCCATTATGGAGTGCCTTTTGGAGCAGGAGGTGGATACCGTCTTTGGCTATCCCGGCGGTACGATCCTCAATGTCTACGACGAGCTGTATCGCTACAAGGATAAAATTCACCACGTGCTGACCGCCCACGAGCAGGGGGCGGCCCACGCCGCCGACGGCTACGCCCGGTCCACCGGGAAGGTCGGCGTGTGCTTCGCCACGTCGGGGCCCGGGGCCACCAACCTCACCACCGGCATCGCCACTGCGTACCTGGATTCGTCCCCGGTGGTGTTTCTCACCTGCAACGTCACGGAGGCCACGCTGGGCAAGGACGCCTTCCAGGAGGTGGACATCACCGGCATCGCCATGCCGATTACGAAGGCCACCTTCCTGGTCCGGGACGCGGCAACCATCCCCGCCGTCATGCGCCAGGCCTTCGCCGTGGCCGCCAGCGGACGGCCGGGGCCGGTGCTCATCGACTTTTTGAAGGACGTGACCTTCCCCAGCGTGGAGATCGAATATGAGTTCGTCCCCTGGCGGGAGAACCGGGGCTGCGCCGGCATGCGGGAGCTGAACCGGGACCACGAGCTGAAAAAGCCCACGCCGAATCAGGAGGATGTGGACATCCTCCTGGACATGATCGCCCAGGCGGAGCGGCCCTTCGTCATCTGCGGCGGCGGCGTGGTGCTGGGCCGGGCGGACCGGGAGTTCAAGGAGTTCGCCGAGAAGCTGGACGCCCCGGTGGCCATCAGCCTCATGGGCGGCGGCGGCTTCTCGGGAAGCCACCCCCTCACCACCGGCATGATCGGCATGCACGGGTCCAAGGCGTCCAACACCGCCTGCAATGAGTGCGACCTTCTCATCGCCGTGGGCTGCCGCTTCTCCGACCGGGTGGCCCTGAACCCGGCCACGTTTGCAAGGCAGGCCAAGATCGTCCAGATCGACATCGACCGGGCGGAGATCGACAAGAATGTGCTGACAGACCACCATATCATCGGCTCCGCCCGGCGGGTGCTGGCCATGCTGAACGAGAAGCTGCCCCAGTATGACCACGGCGCCTGGAAAGGGCGCATCCTTCCCCTCCGGGCCCCCTCCGTGGCGGAGGACAGCGACCACCTGACCCCCCAGCAGGTGCTGGAGACCATCCGGCTCCAGATGCCGGGGGACGCCATCGTCGCCACGGACGTGGGCCAGCATCAGATGTGGGCCATCAAGTATTTGCACTTCCAGTACCCGGGCCAGATGCTCACCAGCGGTGGTTTTGGCACCATGGGCTTCGGCTTGGGGGCCGCCATCGGGGCCCAGACCGCCCACCCGGACAAGCGGGTCTTTCACATCACCGGGGACGGCTGCTTCCGCATGAACTGCCACGAGCTGGCCACGGTGGGCTATTACAAGCTGCCCATCATCACGGTGGTTTTCAACAACGGCACTCTGGGCATGGTCCGCCAGTGGCAGAGCCTGATTTACGGCGGACGCTACTCCGAGACCACCCTGGACCGGGGGCCGGATTTCGTGAAGCTGGCGGAGGCCTACGGCATCCGGGGCTTCCGGGTGGAGACGGCGGCGGACATGGAAACCGCCCTGGCCCAGGCCCTGGGAAGCGGGGAGGCGGCGGTGATCGACTGCCGCCTGGACATCGACGAGATGGTCCGGCCCATGGTGGCCTCCGGGGCTGAGATCACGGATTTCCTGCTGAGCGAAGGAGGAGAGTCATGAGAAAGCAATGGGACACGGCGAAGAAGCTCTACACCCTCTGCGTCCTGACGGAGGACACCCCCGGCATCCTCAGCCAGGTGGCACGGCTTTTCTCCCGGAAGGGCTATAACATCGAGTCCATCGTCACCGGGGCCACGGACCGCCCCCACACGGCGCGGCTGTCCATCAACATCCTGGCGGACGAGCTGGTGGTCAATCAGCTGGCCACCCAGTGCCGGAGAATCCTGGGCGTCCAGGCGGTGAAGATTCTGGACGAGGAGACCTGCGTCCGCCGGGAGATCGCCCTCATCAAGGTCCGGGCGGCGGACCACGGCACCCGGGACGAGATCATTCAGCTGACCAACATCTTCCGGGGCCACATTATGGACGTGGACCGGGAGTCCCTGACGGTCTGGGTCTTCGGCACCCAGAGCAAGAACGCGGCGCTGATTCAGATGCTGGAGGATTTTGGCATTCTGGAAATCGCCACCACCGGTACTATCGCCATCGAGAGAGGGCGTAGCACGATATATGACGAGAGCAAACTAAAGGAGGAATACGAATATGGCAAAAATGTATTATGAGAAGGACTGCGACCTGGGCAAGCTGGACGGCAAGAAGATCGGCATCATCGGCTATGGCTCTCAGGGCCACGCCCATGCCCTGAACCTGAAGGAGTCCGGCTGCGACGTGTGCGTGGGCCTGCGCCAGGGCAGCAAGAACTGGGAGGGCGCGGAGAAGGCGGGCCTGAAGGTTCAGACCGTGGCGGACACCGCCAAGTGGGCCGACATCATCATGATCCTGGTGAACGACGAGGTCCAGGCCGACGTCTATAAGAAGGACATCGCCCCCAACCTGGAAGAGGGCAACATGCTCATGTTCGCCCATGGCTTCAACATCCACTTCAAGCAGATCGTGCCCCCCGCCGGGGTGGACGTCTCCATGATCGCCCCCAAGGGCCCGGGTCACACCGTCCGCTCCACCTATGTGGCGGGCAAGGGCGTGCCCTGCCTGGTGGCCGTGGAGCAGAACGCCACCGGCAAGGCCCTGGACTTGGCCCTGGCCTATGCGGCGGGCATCGGCGGCGCCCGGGGCGGCGTCATGGAGACTACCTTCCAGGACGAGACGGAGACCGACCTCTTCGGCGAGCAGGCCGTCCTCTGCGGCGGCGTGGTGGAGCTGATGAAGATGGGCTTCGAGACCCTGGTGGAGGCGGGCTACGCCCCTGAGAACGCCTACTTCGAGTGCATCCACGAGATGAAGCTCATCATCGACCTCATCAACAAGGGCGGCGTGGCCATGATGAACTACTCCATCTCCGACACCGCCGAGTACGGCGAGTACGTCTCCGGTCCCCGGATTCTCCCCTATGAGGAGACCAAGAAGAACATGAAGGCGGTGCTGACCGACATCCAGGACGGCGTCTTCGCCGGCAAGTGGATCGCCGAGAACAAGAACGGCCGCACCTTCTTCAACGCCAAGCGCCGCCAGCTGGCCCAGCACCAGATGGAGACCGTGGGCGCGGAGCTGCGGCGCAACATGCTCTGGGGCGACGACACGGACCCCGACACCGCGTCCAACTAAAAGAGAACCGGATGGGAGGGCCCGGGGGCGCCGCGCCCCTGGCGGGGTGCAGGGCCCTGCCGTCCCCGGCTCCAGGCCGCCGCCTCCCCGGAGACGGCGGCTTTTCTCTAGGGCCCGCGAATGAGACCCGCGGGCCCCGACCGAAAAGGAAAGGATGGATTCCATGAACCGCATTCTCCCCCACCTGGTCCTCTACAGCGACCTGGGCGAGGACAGCATCCTGGTCCGGCTGGCGGAAATCGTCCGGGACCGCAAGAATGGCGGGGCCGTGGAGGCCCTGCTTCAGCGAACAAACGCCCAGGTCAAGCGCCTGCTGGACCTGGCCACGGCCTGCGGCTTTGACGAGGACCTCTGGCAGTGCTATCTGACCTGGGTCCTTATGACCAACGACAACTCCTTCACCCGGACCTGCGAACGGGTGGGGGCCGCGGAGGACGGCAGCGTGAACCGCTTCGCGGAAAACGACTTCGCCGTCTTCCACCAGCTCTTTCACTACGACTTCACCGCCCTGGAGCAGTACCTGCTTACGGACTGCTTCTCGATTCTGACGGACTACCGCGCCATTCCCAAGCGGGAGCGGACCTATAACCGGGACGTCAGCGCCCAGGTCCGCACCCTCCGCAAGGCCCTGGCCGGGGCCTCCGACGGCCACGAGATGTTCCGCCTGATGACGGACTACTACCGGCAGTACGGCTACGGCGTCTTCGCCATGAACCGGGCCTTCCGCATCCGGCGAAGTGAGGCGGGGCTCCAGTTCCTGCCCATCAGCAACGTGGACGGCGTGCGGCTGGAGGATCTTCTGGGCTACGAGCTCCAGAAGACGGAGCTGCGCCGGAACACGGAGGCGTTCCTGGCCGGGCGGCACGCCAACAACGTCCTGCTTTACGGCGACGCGGGCACGGGAAAGTCCACCAGCGTCAAGGCCCTCATCAACGAGTACTATGACCAGGGGCTTCGGATGATCGAGATCTACAAGCACCAGTTCGGGGAGCTGTCCCACATCCTGGGGGAGATCAAAAACCGGAATTACCGCTTCATCATCTTCATCGACGACCTCTCCTTCGAGGAGAACGAGGTGGAGTACAAGTTCCTCAAGGCCGTCATCGAGGGCGGCGTGGAGACCCGGCCGGAAAACGTCCTGATCTACGCCACCTCCAACCGCCGCCACCTGATCCGGGAGACCTGGAACGACCGCCAGGATATGGAGCATCATGGGGACATCCACCGCTCCGACACCATGGAGGAGAAGCTGTCCCTGGCGGCCCGGTTCGGCGTCACCATCAACTACAACGCCCCCAGCCCCAAGGAGTTCCACGCCATCGTCCGGGCCCTGGCGGAGCGGCAGGGGATTTCCATGGACGAGAAGGAGCTGATGGTGAAGGCCAACGCCTGGGAGGTCCGTCACGGCGGTTTCTCCGGCCGGACCGCCCAGCAGTTCGTCCACTATCTGGAGGGGCTGGAGGAATGAAGGTTTTGGTCAGCGCCTGCCTTTTGGGGGAGAACTGCAAGTACAGCGGCGGGAACAACCGGTGCACCAAACTGCTGGAGTGGCTGAAACGGGAAGGACACGAGGCCGTCCCCGTCTGTCCGGAGGTTCTGGGGGGCCTGCCCGTGCCCCGGACCCCGGCGGAAATTGTGGACGGCGCGGTGACGGCGCAGGACGGCAGAGACGTCGACGCAGAATTTCGCCGGGGGGCGGAGCTGGCCCTGGACATCGCCCGGCGGGAGGGAGCGGAGCTGGCCGTTCTCCAGCCCCGGAGCCCCAGCTGCGGCGTGCGGCAGGTCTATGACGGCGCCTTCTCCGGGCGAAGGATTCCGGGGATGGGCGTCTTTGCCCGGCGGCTGGCGGAGAGCGGCTTCCGCCTTCTGGAGCCGGAGGACCTGCCCTGAACCCGAGGCGAATCCCGGACTGCGGAATGACGCCGGTTCTTTTTGGGAATCATTTCAGGATTGGGGATTGCGGCCCGGCGGGGTTTTGTGATAAAATAAGACCGCAAATCCCGATCCGTCCATGGACGGACCGTTTGAAAGAGGGCGATGTATGATGATGGACCCCAAATGGCTCCAAACGTACCGGGAGGAAATCGGAACCTTCTCGGAGAAGATTCACGCGTTCAACGAGGGGAAGATTGAGAAAAAGGATTACAAGGGCTATTCCGGAGGCATGGGCAGCTATGCCCAGCGGGACCAGACGAAGCACATGCTCCGCCTGCGGATGCCCGGGGGGCGGCTGACGGCGGAGCGCCTGAAGTTCCTGGCGGGGACTGTGGAAAAATACGGCGTCCGGCGCCTCAAGCTCACCACCTGCGAGACGGTGCAGCTCCACGATCTTCCGGCGGAGCAGGTTCCGGCGATCATGGAGGAGGCCGCCTCCTGCGGTATCATCTGCCGGGGCGGCGGCGGGGACAACCCCCGGAATGTCATGTGCAGTCCCCTCTCCGGCGTGCAGAAGGGGGAGGCTTTCGACCCCACGCCCTACGCCGAGGCGGTGACGGAGGACCTCCTCTCCATCTGCCGGGATATCCACATGCCCCGGAAGCTGAAAATCGCGTTCAGCAACGGCGCGGACGACTCGGTGCACAGCGCCTTCCGGGACATGGGCTTCCGGGCCAAGCCGGACGGGACCTTCTCCCTCCGCATCGCCGGTGGCCTGGGGGCTGCGGGGCACCGCATGGGCGTGCTGGTGGACGAGGCCGTGAACCCCAGGGAGGTTCTTTACTACGTCCGGGCCATGGTGGACACCTTCTGCCAGCACGGCAACTATGAGAACCGGGCCAAGGCCCGGACCCGCTTCATGCAGGACACCCTGGGGCCCGAGGGGCTCAAGGAGGCGTTTTTGAAAAACGTGAAGTCCGCCAAGGCGGCGGGGGGTCTGGAACTGCCCCGGCTGGAGGCCCTGGCCAGCGTCTGCGGGGGAGAGGAGACGCTGGAACACCCCCGGGCCATCCGGCAGAAGCAGCCAGGAATGTATACGGTGAAGTACCACCCCGTGGGCGGCCTCCTGCCGGCGGAGAAGCCCGCCCAGCTGTACGCTGCCATCAAGGATCTGCGCAACGCGGAGTGCCGGGTGGGCCCGGACGAGACGTTGTATATCGTCAACCTCCCCGCCGCCGGGGCGGAAAAGGTCCTGGCTATTACGGAGGACGGCGCGAAAACGGCCTTCGAGCACAGCGTGGCCTGCATCGGGGCCACGGTCTGCCAGCAGGGCGTGCGGGACAGCCAGGGGCTGCTCCAGGCCGCCGTGCAGGCGGTCCGGGAGGCGGGCATTCCCGACGGGGCCCTGCCGGCGGTCCGCATTTCCGGCTGTCCCTCCAGCTGCGCCGCCCACGAGGCGGGAACCATCGGCTTCCAGGGGGGCGTCCGGCTGGAGGATAAGAAGCCCCAGCCCGCTTTCCGCATGTTCCTGGGCGGCAGCGACGCTCTGGACGCCGCCCGCTTCGGCGAGGCCGGGGCGGTGATCCTGGAGAGGGACATTCCCGCCCTTCTGGTGGAGCTGGGCCGGGCCGCCGCCGCAGCGGGCCAGCCCTGGGAGCAGTGGGCCGAAACGCACCGGGAGGAGCTGAACGCCATTGTGGCCAGGTATGCCTGAGATACGATTTTATGACAGGAGAGGAGGCGGGCCCCGGGCCCGCCTCCTTTTCCGTCTGAGGGGAGAGATTGTGGGATGAAACGCCTTTGCCTTTTGGCGGCGCTGGCGCTGCTTCTGACCGCCTGCGGAGCGCCGCCGGAGCCCGCCGGAGCGGGACCGTCCGCCTCCGGTGAATCCGTCGCCTTTACGGACGACCTGGGACAGGAACTGGAACTGGAGCCGCCCCGGCGGGTGGCGGCGATGATCGGCAGCTTTGCGGACATCTGGTGCCTGGCAGGGGGACGGGACTCCCTGATCGCCGCCGCTGGGGACGCCTGGACCTCCTTCGACCTGGGCCTGCGGGAGGACGCGGCAAATCTGGGGGCCGTGAAGGAGCCCAATCTGGAGGTCCTTCTGGCGGCGGAGCCGGACCTGATTCTCGCCAGCGTCAACACTGCCGTGAACCTGGAGCTTCGGGAGACCTTCGCCCAGGCGGGTATCCCCGCCGCCTATTTCGAGGTGGACTGCTTTGACGACTACCTCCGGATGCTGGAGGTCTGCGCCCGCCTCACGGAACAGCCGGAGCGGTACGAGACGTATGGAACCGCCGTCCGGGCCCAGGTGGACGCCGCCGCCGCGCGGCAGGACGGGTCCGCCCCCAGGGTCCTCTACGTCCGGGCCAGCGGCAGCAGCTGCAAGGCCAAGGGCAGCGAGGGCAGCGTCCTGGGGGAGATGCTGGCGGACCTGGGCTGCGTCAACGTCGCCGACGGCGGCGGCCTTCTGGAGAACCTGAGTCTGGAGGGCATCCTCGCCGCCGACCCGGACTTCATCTTCGCCGTCCTCCAGGGGGCGGACGCCTCTGCGGCCCGGAAGTCCCTGGACGCCGCCCTGCTCTCCAACCCCGCCTGGGGCAGTCTCCGGGCGGTGCGGGAGGGGCGGTTCGTCACCCTGGACCACCGGCTCTACAACCTGAAGCCCAACGCCCGCTGGGGGGAGGCCTATGAAGAACTTGCGGACATTCTCTATCCCAACTGAATCCGTTCTCCCGCTGCTGGGGGTCCTGGCGGCGCTGGCGGCTTTGCTGAGCCTGTGCCTGGGGGCGGCGCCCCTGCCGCCGGGGGAGGTTTTGGCCGCCCTTCTGGGAAGGAGCGGCGGTCCGGCGGCCAGCATCGTGCTGTACGCCCGGCTGCCCCGGACCTGCGGCTGTCTCCTGGCGGGGGCGGCGCTGGCGGCTTCGGGAACCATGATTCAGGGCGTGCTGGGGAATCCCCTGGCGGCCCCCAACGTCATCGGCGTCAACGCCGGGGCGGGGTTGTGTACGGCCCTGTGCGCCGCCCTCTGGCCGGCCCGGACGGCGGCGGTCCCCTTCGCGGCCTTCCTGGGGGCTCTGGGGGGCGTGCTGCTGGTGCTGTTCATCGCGGAGCGGACCGGCGCGTCCAAGATGACCCTGGTACTGGCGGGGGTGGCGGTGTCCGGCATGTTCAGCGCGGGCATCGACGCTGTGCTGACCTTCTTTCCCGACGCGCTGAACGGCTATACGGACTTCCGGGTGGGGGGCGTAGCCAATCTCTCCATGAGCCGGGTGGCTCCGGCCTTCTGGGTGATTCTGGCGGCCCTGGCCCTGGCGCTGTCCCTGGCGGGGGAGCTGGACGTGCTCCTCCTGGGGGAGGAGACCGCCCGGAGCCTGGGACTTCCCGCCCGGCGGCTGCGGCTTGTGCTGCTGTCCCTGGCGGCGGCGCTGGCGGGGGCGGCGGTGAGCTTTGCGGGGCTGCTGGGCTTTGTGGGCCTCGTGGCCCCCCACATGGTCCGCCGCCTCGTGGGGGAGGACAGCTCCGCCCGGCTGCTGGCGGCGTCGGCCCTTGGCGGCGCGGCGCTGCTGACGCTGTGCGACATTCTGGCCCGGACCCTCTTCGCCCCCTACGAGCTGCCGGTGGGCGTGGTCCTGTCCCTGTTGGGAGGGCCGTTCTTCCTCTGGCTGCTGCTGCGGCAGAGACGGAGAGGGGGGCCGGGCCATGCTTGAGCTGAAAAACGTCTCAGCGGGCTATCCAGGGGTCCCGGTGCTGGAGGGCGTGTCCCTGGCCGTCCGGCCGGGGAGGGTCCTGGCCCTTCTGGGGCCCAACGGCTGCGGGAAGAGCACGCTGCTGCGGACCGCTGCCGGTCTCCTGCCCGCCCTGGGCGGGGGGGTGCTGCTGGACGGAAGGCCCCTGGGGGATTACAGCCTCCGGCAGGCCGCCCGGCGGATCGCCTGCCTGCCTCAATCCCGGGAGACGCCCCGCATCACCGCCCGGCGGCTGGTCCTTCACGGGCGCTTCCCCCACCTCTCCTACCCCCGGCGCTGCCGGGCGGAGGACTACGCCGCTGCGGACCGGGCTCTCCTCCGGATGGACGCGCTGGACCTGGCGGGCCGGGTTTTGCCGGAGCTCTCCGGCGGACAGCGGCAGAAGGTGTATCTGGCCATGGCCCTGGCCCAGGAGACGGAGACCATCCTGCTGGACGAGCCCACCACCTACCTGGACGCCCGGCACCAGCTGGAGGTCCTGACCCTCACCCGCCGCCTGGCGGAGGAGGGCCGGGGAGTGGCCCTGGCGCTTCACGACCTCTGCCTCGCCCTGGCCAGGGCGGACGAAATCGCCGTTTTGGGGGAGGGGCGCCTTCTGGCCCTGGGGGAGCCGGAGGAGATTTTCCAAAGCGGGATGTTGGAGCGGGTCATGGGCGTCCGCCTGGAGCGGACCCCGGGGCCCCGGGGCTGGCGCTATTTCTGCGAACTGCCGGAGGAGGAGTGAGATGGCATACTTTCCCTTTTTCATCGACCTGGAGGGCCGGGAGGGTCTGATCGTGGGCGGCGGGACCGTGGCCGCGCGGAAGGCGCGCAAGCTCCTGCCCTACGGGCCCCGGCTCACCGTGGCCGCGCCGGAGATCGCGCCGGAGATCGAGGCTCTGCCCGGTGTGACGCCGCTTCGCCGGGCCTTTCAGCCCGCCATGCTGGCGGGGAAGTTCTTTGTCATCGCCGCCACGGACAGCCGCGGAACGAACCGCACGGTGGCCGCCCTCTGCCGGGAGCGGGGGATTCCGGTCAACACGGCGGACGACCGGGAGGGCTGTGACTTCCTCTTTCCGGCGCTGGTGAAGCGGGGGGAGCTCTCCGTGGGCGTCTCCACCGCCGGGGCCAGCCCCAGCGCCGCCGCCTGGGTGAAGCGGCGGGTGGAGGAGCGGATTCCGGAGGACTTCGGGGATATGCTGGCCTACCTCGCCTCCCTGCGGCCGCAGGTGCGGGCCCGCGTGCCGGAGGAAGGGGCCCGGAGCGCCGCCTTCTCCCGGCTCTTCGCCGCCTGCCTGGAGACGGGCTTCCCCCTGCCGGAGGAGGCGCTGGCCCAGGTTCTGGAGGGCGCGTCCCGGACCGGGAAGGTCTATCTGGTGGGGGCGGGCTGCGGAGCGGCGGACCTGATTACCGTCCGGGGCCTGCGCCTTCTGGAGCGCTGCGGCGCGGTGGTCTATGACGATCTGCTGTCCCCGGAGCTGCTGGACGCCGCCCCGGAGGGGGCGGAGAGAATCTACGCGGGCAAGCGCCGGGGCCGCCATTCCATGGCCCAGGAGGAGATCAACGCCCTGCTGGCCGCCAAGGCCCGGGAGGGGAAGATGGTGGTCCGCCTCAAGGGCGGGGACCCCTTTGTCTTCGGCCGGGGGGGCGAGGAGGCCCTGGCCCTTCAGGCGGCGGGCGTCCCGTGGGAATACGTGCCCGGGGTCACCTCCGCCGCAGCGGTTCCCGGCGGGGCGGGGATTCCCGTCACCCACCGGGCCGTCAGCCGGAGCTTTCACGTGTACACCGCCCGCACGGCGGAGGGGAAGGACGGTCTGCCCCCCGGGCTGGAGGCCCCCCTGCCGGAGGGAACGCTGGTGTTTCTCATGGGGCTGTCCCGGCTGGAGGCGTTGTCCCGCCGTCTGATGGAGGCGGGACTGTCTCCGGAGACCCCCGCCGCCGTGATTTCCGGCGAAAACGCCCCCCGGCCCATGGCGGTCCGGGGGACGCTGCGCGGCATCGCGAAGAGGGCGCGGGAGGCGGGAGCGGAGGCCCCCGCCGTCATTGTGGTGGGGGGCACGGCGGGGATGGACCTGGGAGCTCAGGAGGCGGGAAGCCCGCCGTAGCCATAGCGGACCCGCTGGGTGACCAGGAACGCCGCCGTTACCGCCAGGGTCAGCACCTCCGCCGCCGTCACCGCCAGCCAGATGCCGTCCAGCTCCAAAAACAGGGGCAGGATGAAGATGGCCGCCGTCTGGAACAGCAGCGTCCGCAAGAAGGCGATGGCGGCGGAGATCACGCCGTTGCTCAGGGCGGTGAAGAAGGCGGAGCCGAAGATGTTGAAGCCCATGGCCAGGAAGGACAGGGCGTACAGCTGGAACCCCCGGGTAGTGAGGGCCAGCAGTTCTTCGTCATAGCCCACGAAAATCCGGGACAGGGGTCCCGCCAGACCCACGGCGGCGGAGGTAAGGCCGACGCAGCCGGCCAGCATCAAAAGCAGGCTCTTGCGGAGAAGGCTCCGCAGTTCCTCCTGGTTTCCCGCGCCGTAGTGATAGCTGATGATGGGCCCCGCGCCGATGGAGTAGCCCATGAAGACGCCGATGAAGATGAAGTTGACATACATGATGACCCCGAAGGCCGCCACGCCGTCCTCCCCGATCAGGCGCATGAGCTGGAAGTTGTAGAGGATGCTGACCAGAGACGTGGACAGGTTCCCCATCATCTCCGAGGAGCCGTTGGAGCAGGTCTGGGCCAGCACCCGGCCCTCAAAGCGGGCACCGGTCAGCCGCAGGGGCGTCTTGTTGGGCAGGAGGAAGTAAACCAGGGGCACCACGCCGCCCACGAAGGAGCTGGCCACCGTGGCGATGGCCGCCCCGGCCACGCCCCAGGGCAGAACGCCCACCAGCAGCCAGTCCCCCAGCATGTTGGTGAGGCCCGCCGCCACGGTGAGACCCAGGCCCAGCTTGGGCCGCTCTGCCGCCACGAGAAAGCTCTGAAACATGTTCTGCAAAATAAAGGGCACCAGGGCGAGGGTGAGGACGCGCCCGTAGAGGACGGCCAGGGGCAGCAGCTCCCCTGTGGCGCCCAGGAGGAGGCAGAGCGGCTCCATAATCAGCTCCGCGACAACCGTCAAAACCGCGCCGGCGATGACGCCGGCGGAGACGATGAGGGAGAAATAGCGGTTTGCCCTGGGCAGGTCCCCCTCGCCCATGGTCCGGGCCACCACGGCGCTGCCGCCGGTGCCCAGCATAAAGCCCACGGTGGCGAAGATCATCAGGGCGGGCATGATGAGGTTCACCGCCGCGAAGGCGGTCTTGCCCGCGTAGTTGGAGACGAAGACACCGTCCACCACGCCGTAGATGGAAGTGAAGATCAGCATGACCATGGTGGGGAAGGTGAAGCGCAGGAGCTTGCCGTACGTGAAATGTTCGGACAGATGGATGTGCATAGGGATTTCCTTTCTCTTTGTATCGCGCCCGCCGAAACCCTCCGGCGGTTTATTTTTTAGGGATGGGGGCCGCTGCCCGGAAGTGGGAGAGCCACTTTTCGCTGAGGCGGATCAGCGTCCGCCACTCCTCCTCCGTCAGGCCCTTGGCGGCGGTCCGCTCCGCTTCCATGGCGGGAAGAACCTTTTCCCGGACCAGCTCCCGGCCCCGTTCCGTGAGAACCAGGGAGACTTCCCGTCCCTCCTTGGGCCGGAGGGAGAGGAAGCCGTCTTGCTCCAGCTTTCGGACGGAGGAGTGGACGGTCTGCTTGCTCAGGAAAAACTGCCGGCAGAGGGAGCTCTGGGTGCAGTCCTCCCCCTGCTCTACCAGGCCCCAAAGCACCCAGAGGGCGCTGTCCGACAGGCCGAGACCCTGGGCCAGGGTGTGGTAGAACTCGTCGACCTGATGGTCGATCTGGAGATACTCCTGAAACAGCGTGTAAGCGTCCATGGCCGCAGCTCTCCTTTATAGTACGATATCGGACTTGCGTAGGATACTATAGTCCGATTTCATACCAAAGTCAATGGCTGTGTTGCACAAAGATATGGGATGTTATTTAAAGAACATGTAAAAAGAGGCCCGGAATCCGGGCCTCCGCTTATTTCGCTGTGGAGATGCGGAGCACGTGACAGATGGAGGGGATGGACTCCCCTTGAAAGCTGGAGGTGGGGGAGAGCAGGGCCCCGGTGGGGGCGAAGACGATGTTCTTCCACTTTCCCTGCCGCATGCCGGAGAGGAGGTAGCCGTTGAACACCGAGGCAGAGCAGCCGCAGCCGGAGCCCCCGGCGTGCATGTCCTGTTTCTCCCGGTCGTAGAGAAGGAGGCCGCAGTCCTGGAAATGGTCCCCCATGTCGATGCCGTCCTTGGAAAAGAAGTCCCGGACGATGGCATGCCCCAGCTCCCCCAGGTCTCCGGTGACCACCAGGTCGTAGTCCTGGGGCTTGGTTCCGGTGTCCTGAAAGAAGGCGGAGAGGGTGTCGTAGGCCGCCGGGGCCATGGCGGCGCCCATATTGTTGGCGTCGGCGATGCCCTTGTCCACGATTTTCCCGCAGGTGACGTGGGTGATATAGGGGCCGTCCCCCTGGCTGGCCAGGATGGTGCAGCCGGCGGCGGTGGCGGTCCACTGGGCGGTGGGGGTCCGCTGGTTGCCGTAGGGCACCGGCATCCGGTACTGCCGCTCCGCCGTGCAGAAGTGGGAGGAGGTCATGGCGGCGGCCTTCTCCGCGAAGCCCCCATCAATAACCATGGCCGCCAGGGATAGCGACTCCCCCATGGTGGAGCAGGCCCCGTAGAGCCCGTAAAAGGGAACGCCGAACTCCCGCAGGCCGAAGGAGGAGCCAATGCACTGGTTCAAAAGGTCCCCGGCGAAGATATAGTCCAGGTCGCCGGGCTTCAGCCGGATCTGGTCCAGGGCCCGCTGGAGGACCCGCTTTTGCATCATGGACTCCGCCTTTTCCCAGGTCTTCTCCCCAAAGAAGGAGTCCTGTTCCAGCTCGTCAAAGTGCTCCCGCAGGGGTCCCTCCCCCTCCAGCTTGCCGCCAATGTTGGCGTAGGAGATGACGGAGGGGGGATGCTCCAGGGCGACGGTGCGCCGCCCGATCCGTTTGTTGTTCATAGCGCGCCTCCTTGTGGCAGTGGTGTTCAACATAGGATGCCCGGTGGGAGACGCTTTATGCGGGGCGAGGGTGCAAAAGGTGCCCTCTTTGCCGCCGGGGCTTGCGGAAGGGAGAGGGCTTTGCTATAGTAAGGTACGGCAAACCCAGCGCAAAAACGACAAGCGAAGGAGAGAGGCACTATGAATTACGAGATCAAGGGCGAGCCCATGCCCGTGGTCATCTGCCAGCTGAACACCGGGGAGACCATGATTACGGAAAAGGGGTCCATGGTGTGGATGAGCCCCAATATGGAGATGCAGACCTCCGCCGGAGGCAGCATCGGCAAGGCCTTTGGCCGCATGTTCTCCGGAGAGAGCATGTTCCAGAATCTTTACACCGCCAAGGGCGGCGCAGGCATGATTGCCTTTGCCTCCAGCTTCCCCGGGGCCATCCGGGCGGTGGAGATCGGGCCGGGCAAGTCCATTGTGTGCCAGAAGTCCGCCTTCCTGGCCTCGGAGCAGGGGGTGGAGCTGTCCGTGTTCTTCCAGAAGAAGATGGGCACGGGCTTCTTCGGCGGCGAGGGCTTCATTATGCAGAAGCTCTCCGGACAGGGAACGGCCTTTTTGGAGATCGACGGCTCCGCCGTGGAGTATGATCTGGCCCCGGGCCAGAAGCTGATTGTGGACACCGGGAACCTGGCCATGATGGACGAGACCTGCACCATCGACATCCAGTCCGTCAAGGGAGTGAAGAACATGCTGTTCGGCGGCGAGGGCATGTTCAACACCGTGGTCACCGGCCCGGGCAAGGTGGTCCTTCAGACCATGCCCCTCAGCGCCTTCGCCGGGTCCATCGCCTCGGTGCTGCCCAGCAAGAGCTGAGGAAGCGGGAACGGGAAGGTCCCGGTTAAGGATTGGATTGCCCAGGGGCGGACCGGCCGGTCCGCCCCTGGGCTGAAAAATTCCCGGCGTAATGCCTTTCGTCGTCAGGTCCTCCACCGCCATATTTAACAAATGTCCCGCAATTCCCTGGCGGCGGTATGCTTCCTCCGTATATACAGCACAGACATTAGGGGTAAGGTCTTTTCTGTCATGAACATCATGCTCGATTACCCCCAATCCTCCAATAATCCTGTCATCCTCCAGGCAAAGATACCAACCATATTCGGTTTCACGGTTAAGAAAGGATTCCATACACGCAAGATAGGCTTCTTGCGGCACGTCCCGCTTCCTATGAAACCATTTGGCCGCGCCGTCCTTTAATTGCGGCTTTTCTCGTAAAGTAATATAGTCATCTTTTGCTCCTCAAAGTCCAATTTTCGCCCCGATTATACCGCCGGCTTGAGGCGGTTCCATCCGTTTTCTTGAAAGTATCGGAGTTATCTCCCGGCAGCCCTTATGCAAAAAAGAGCTTGAAACCTTCCCTCCTGCATAGGATATCCCGACTGCGGCATCATGACCGCATTTAAAATAGAGCGGCAAAATCCGCCATCAAAATGGGTCCCCGGAGAGACGCACCTCTCCGGGGACCCGTTTTTTGCGCGTGCAGTCTCGTCTGCAAACGGTCAGGCCGCCTGCGGATACAGCCGCGAATTACGCCCGCTATCATATCATGATCCGGCGGGCTTTACAAGGAGCCGCTTGCCTCTGGTCAGGCGTTCTCCCCGCAGAGCTTCACCCCGCCCAGGGCCAGGGCGAAGACGAACCAGAAGATGCACATCACCCTGGGATAGTTCCAGAGGTAGTCCGCCAGGCCGCAGACCAGGCTTCCGCAGAGGGCGGCGCAGGCGGCGCAGGTGATGGTTCTGGCGGCGGAGTTTCCGCAGTGCCGGACGGCGTGGGCCGCCCGCTTGACGCCCCACAGCGCGGAGCCCACAAAGCCCACAAAGCCCAAAATGCCCAGCTCCGCCCAGACCTGGAGATAGGTGTTGTGGGAGTGAACGAAGGGGGTCCGGGCGTGGTAGAAATTCAGCAGCTTCACGTACCGCTGGACGGCGGCGGTGCCCAGTCCCGCGCCGGAGAGGGGACGGCGGACGATAACCTCCAGCCCGGCCTTGAAGAGGGGAAAGCGGCTGTTGGTGGAGGAGTCGGAGGAGTCGAAAATCGTCAGCACCCGGTTCCAGATGCTGGCGGGCAGGAAGGGCGCCGCCAGCACGCACAGGGCGAAGAAAAGGGGCAGCAGCTTCGGCTTCCACAAAAAGATCATTACCACCATGGCGCAGGCCATGCCGATCCAGGCGGCGCGGCAGTAGGTCATGCCCATGGCGGCGCCGCCCAGGACAAAGGCCGCCGAGGCCGCCAGCTTGGAAACGATGTGCCTGGAGCAAAGAATCAGCGCCAGCGTTAGGGGCATGAGGAGCAGCAGCACCTCCGCGAAGGTGTTGGGGTTGTCGAAGAAGGACATGACCCGGCTGGGCATGTCGGCGTTCAGGTCCATGTCCACATAGGACGTGTTGACCTCCAGACCGGAGAGGCGCTGGAAGATGGCGTACAGCGAGGAGACCGCCACACAGCCGGAGGCCCCCGCCGCCAGACGCTTCAGCTCCTCCGCGGAGCGCAGGGCGCTGACCGTTACCACCACGCAGAGAGCGGCGGAGAGGTGGTAGACAAAGAAGCGGACGGAGACGTTCCGGGTCAGGGAGAAGACCACCCCCAGCACCACGGCGGCAAAGAACAGCGCCGGGAAAAAGCCGGTGCGCTCCACGTCCAGATGCCGGTCCCCCCGGCCCATGGCCCCAGCGTGAAGCAGGAGCAGAAGGGTCAGGAAGGCCAGGAGGGTATAGGCGTTGTTCCAGTATTCATAGGGGATGATCCAGAGGAGCAGGATCAGCCAGCTCTCGGCCACGGCGGTCTCGTCCCCCAGGCGGAAGGCGAGCCGGGCGAAAAAGCTGTCCGCAAAGGTCTCCTCCAGGAGCAAATAGAACCGGCGCAGCAGCCGCCCCGGCAGGTTCACGATCCAGCTCAGAAGGCGGCAGGCCCCGCTGCCGGGCCAGGAGCGGGCCAGGACCCCCTCCCGGCACAGGGGCCGGAGAAGGGCGCTGCCGTCGATCTGCCCGCCGCACCAGGCCCCCGCCCGAACGGCCAGACGGTGCAGCCCGCTGTCCTCGTAGGCGGCCAGGAGCAGGAGCAGAAGATGATGGAGATAGCTTTCTTTCAGAAGCGTCATATCGTTCCTCGTTTCGCGTATGGAGTGGGACGGTGTGTGCCGCGGGAGCGCCGCTTTTGGCGGCCCGTCCGTCAGATGCGGTTTTTCAGGCGGTAGAGCTGGGTCAGGGTGAAGAAGTGCTTCCCCCGGACCAGGTTGGCCACCATCTGCTTGTTGGGACTAAGACCCACGGGAACCAGCTCCCGGATGGCCTTCTCCATGTCCGGCTGGCGGCAGAACGCCTCCACGGCCTTCTGCCGCTGGCGGATGGACTTCGGGTTGTCCTTGGCGTACTCGTTGCCCACGGCGATGAGAAGACCCGCCCAGTTGCTGCTCTCCCGCCACTGGGGGCGGGCGGACTCCAGACCGTACCGCTGGACCAGGGCCTCCTTCCGCTCCATGAAGCGGGAGAAGACCTGGGGAAAGTCCCTCATATAGTGGTGGGTGGCGGACTGGCCGTGGAGGAAATAGCGGTAGAGGGGCTGGTCCGTCACCGCCAGGGACCGGGCGTTGCAGAAGTACTCCAGCACAAAGAGCTCGTCCTCCAGATAGGGCCCGTCGAAGGTGAGGCGGGCCTTGCGGATGAGCTCCGCCGAGAAGAGGTAGCAGACGCTGTACCCGTTGAACACCGGCTGGGTCAGCCGGTCCCCCAGGAGGGGATGGACCAGCTTTTCACGAATCTCTTCCTGACCGAAGACGCCGGCGGGAAGCTGGCTCTGCACCGCCTGCTTTCCGTCGGGCCAGAGGTAGGTGAGGCCGCAGGCGGCGGCGTCCGCGCCGGAGTGCTCCCGGAGGTTCCACAGGGTCTCCAGGGTGTGGAACTCGTAACAGTCGTCGGCGTCCAGGAAGGCGATATAGTCCCCCTTGGCCTCGTTGAGGCCAAGGTTCCGGGCCTCGCTGACGCCCTGGTTCTTCTTCCGGTGAAAGACCCGGACCCGGCTGTCCTTGGCGGCGAAGCGGTCGCACAGAGCGGGGGAACCGTCGGTGCAGCCGTCGTCCACCAGGATCAGCTCCCAGTCGGAAAAGGTCTGGCGGGCTACGCTGTCCAGACAGCGGTGCAGAAACGACTCCGCCTGATAGACGGGGACGATGACAGAAATACTGGGCATAGAAAAACCTCCACGCGCCCGGAGCGCCGATTCAATGCGGCAGCCAAAGGGGACCCTCCGCAGGAAGGTCCCCGGCCAGTTTGGCAGCTGCCGGAACAAAAACCATTGTACTCCATTTCACAAAGAAGGTCAACGGCTTTTCCCGGCAGTTTATTGAGCAGATCCGGCGTCATGACCGGTTGTGGGCTGGTTTTCATCGGATTGCTCCAAAAAAAGCTCCTCCGCCTGCCGCTGGGCCTCCAGAAGGGTTTCCCTCAGCTGGGCCAGGGACTTCTCCGTGTCGGTAACGGTATTGAACAACAACAAATATTCTTTGGCGATTGCAGTCATGGCAGGCCTTCCTTTCTTCATGAAACACTAAATATAGCTGGGGTCTATGGGTATCATACACAATATTCGGTAAATAACTTGTCTGAATTTGTCGAGAGGTTCTGAAAAATGCAAAAAGGAAGGGAACCGGAGGGACGGGGGGCGAAAGGGGGAGAAATCCACCGTTTTGCCGCTGTTTTTGTGAGTTTATGGAAAATATGCTGGTATCGTTGTCCCCTCTGCAGGGCTAAAAACGAAAAAATGACCAATATGAGATATATAAAGGAAACGTTCCGCCCAGTCGAAAAGCCGGAAATCTTGACGGGAAGGAAAGGGATAGGGTATGCTTAGAGCGGGAAAGCGGCTTTCGGCCGGAGGGACCGGAGGCTTGGAACGTGTGCCGCGGCGGAGGCCGGCGGCGGACAGGAGGAGCGTATGCCGGAACATGACAAGCGAACCAGACAGGAATTGGACAGCGCGCTGCGGAAGCTTTTGAAGCGCAGGCCGCTGGAACAGCTCCGGATCCGGGAGCTGACGGAGCTCTGCGGCCTCCGGCGGCAGTCCTTTTACTATCATTTTAAAGATGTGTATGACCTCTTTGATTGGTCCGTCCAGCGGGAGCGGGCGGCGCTGCTGGCACGGCAGGAGGAATGCCTCACCTGGCGGCAGGCGCTGCTGAGCCTGTTGGACCGCATTGCCGGGAACCGGGCCTTTTACCAGGCGGTGCTGGACCAGAGCGGCACGGAGGGTCTGAAGGCCCTGGTTCCGCTGACGCGGACCCTGGAGACGGTGCAGTCCTATTACCGGGACCGGGGCGGAGCGCCGCCGGACCCCGAGGGGGAGGAGCGGGAGCGCCGCTGCGGCGAGGCGGTGCTGCTCTCCCTGCTGGAGGGCTGGATTCGCGGCCGGATGGCGCTGACGGCGGAGGAGCTGACGGCCGCGCTGGAGCGGACGGTGGAGCGGAGCGCCGAGGGCGCCCTGTGGCAGACTCTGCGGGAGAGAGGAGCGTGGAGCTGGACGGACTGACGGACATATGAACAGGGGACTTGCAAAAAGGAGGACGGCTATCCGTCCTCCTTTTTTCTTTCCCAGAGATGGATGTTTTGACAATTGTTACAGTTATGTCCAAATTTAGACGTTTTTCGCGGAATTGTCCCTTTTCGAAACCCGGCACCTATTTATAATCAAACCATAACAGGAGTGATGTTGTGAAAAAAGTCTGTTACACCGTGGTGCTGCAAAGCCAGCTGGGGCCCCGGGCCGGGGAGCTGCTGCTGTGGGAGGACGCCGGGGCTGTCTCCGGCGAGCTGTGCCTGCTCAGCCGCCGGAACCGCTTCTCCGGCAGTGTGCTGCAAAGTGGGAAGTACCTGATTTCAGGCGCTTTGCGCTCCTGCGTGGACAAGGAGCCCTATGACGCCATCTTCACCGTCCGCCAGGGGCGGCTCTACGGCGGGCTTGTGACCTGCCACGGCTGCTGGGACCTCACCGGCGTGGAGGTGACCGGCGTCCCCCAGGAGGCGGAGCAGCCTGCCGCGGCGGGGACCTGAGGCTCTGAAACGGAGATGCCGCGGCCCTCAGCGGCCAAATTGGCGGATTTTTCCAAAAGTCCGCCTGGTTTGCTATGCGTTCATAACGTAACCCGGCGAAAGGAGGAAGTCCGCCATGGAGAGAAACCGCCGTCTGGACGAGGGCGCCCTGCGCCGCCTCCTGGAGCGGGAGCAGGCCGGGCCGGAGGCCCTGGTTCTCCGCCTTGCGTGGCTGGAGGGGCTGACCCGGGAGGAGATCGCCGCCCTGACCTGGGATCAGGTCTCCTTCCTGGACGGGCGGCTGGAGCTGCCGGACCGGATGGTCCCCCTGGAGGAGGAGGTCCGGGCCCTGCTCTGGAAGCTCCGGGAGGCGCGGGAGGCCCGGGAGGAGCCCGGAGACCCCCACGTCCTCCTCTCCGCCCGGGAGCGCCGGCCCATGCGCCTGGAGTCCGTCTCCCGTCTGGCGCGGCAGGCCCTGGACCGGGGCGGCCTGCCCGGGGTGCGGCTGCTGGACCTGCGCTATGACTGGATTCTCCGCTGCCTGGACCGCATGGACTGGCCGGAGGCGGCCCGGATCAGCGGCGTGGAGGTGGCGACCCTCCAGCTCCGCTTTTCCGCCAGCGCCCCGGCCCGGAAAGCCCCCAAGCTCCCGCCGGCCCAGGTGGACGAATTCAAGCTGTGGAAGCTCCTCCAGGCGGAGCGGAGCTCGGCGGCGGGGCTGGCCATGTGGCTGGCCTGGCAGCTGGGCCTCCAGGCCCAGGAGATGATCGCCCTCACCTGGGACCAGGTGGACTTGGAAAAGGGCGTCCTCCGCCTGCCGGACCGGGAGGTGCTGCTTACCAGCGCCCTGCGCCGTCTTTTGGAGGAGGAGCGCCGGCGGCGTTCCCCCTCGGAGGACCCCCACCTTCTCCTAACCGAGCAGTCCCGAAAGCCTCTGGACCTCCCCCGGCTCTCCCGGCTGACCCGTGCCGCTCTCATCCGGGGCGGACTGGAGCGGGTGACCCTCCGGGACCTCCGGAAAGACGATGGCCGGGAGGCCGAAACCAATCTGATTCTCCAGCAGGTGGCGGAACGGGGCTCTGTCTCCCGGGGGGAGGTGTCCGAGCTCTTGGGCTTCTCCAAAACCGCCACTTATGCCCGCCTCCGCCGCCTGACGGACCAGCGGCGTCTCATCCGGGTGGGGGGGAAGTATTACCTCCCCGGCACCGTGGTGCCGCCGGAGCGTCACCGGGCGGCCATCCGGGAATACCTCTCCGAGGCGGGCTTCGCCTACCGTCAGGACATCGTGGACCTCCTCCGCATCCAGCCCAAGCAGTGCACCCTGGTTCTGCGACACATGGTGGAGGACGGGGCCCTGCTCCAGGAGGGGCAGAAATACTTCCTCCCCGACCGGGAGGAGCGCAAAGCCGAATAGCCGGGAGGCGGGGGGCTTCACCCTGCCTCCCTCTTCGTTGCCCTGCCGCCAAAATTGGAAAATTCTGGGCAGCGTTACGCCTCTCCGGCAAATGCGCCCCGCCAATCGGACGGCGGTTTTCAGTTCGGTTAAAAGGCCTCCAAAAGCCTTGCCAGGCCCTTTTTTTCCTGTTAGATTGCAGATGCGGACGGCGGACGGATTGGCGCGAGACCAATTCCAGGCTTGATGTGGGATCGGCTAGCCCCGACACGAATCCTGGAGGGGGCTGCGCGCCGGGATGTCCGGACGGACCGTAATCTTTA
>Ga0073906_1002029_pt1 | contig 28414 bp, 24 predicted proteins | sample Inofromicrocosms_FD_65485 | JGI IMG/M metagenome (GOLD analysis project Ga0073906, IMG submission 65485) | Mouse cecum microbial communities from Vienna, Austria - Inoculum for glucosamine and mucus D2O microcosms | ecosystem: Host-associated > Mammals > Digestive system > Large intestine >...
ATGCAACGAAGCATTGGCAGGAATGCGAGTGTGAGGATAAAATCGGCGAGGGTGACCACGCGGACGAGGATTCGGACGGCAAGTGCGACGTTTGCGAAGCGGACGTACACGTACATACTTACGAGTGGCAGTCGGATGCAACGAAGCATTGGCAGGAATGCGAGTGTGAGGATAAAATCAGCGAGGGCGACCACGCGGACGAGGATTCGGACGGCAAGTGCGATGCTTGCGCGCGAGATTATTTCGCGGTTTCGTTCGCCATGCGGGGGCACGGCACTGCTCCCGAGGCGCAGAAAATTATTTCGGGCGGGTTGGCGGTTGCGCCCGAAACTCCTGCCGACGACGACGCTTATAAATTCAAGGGCTGGTTTAAAGACACGGCTTGCACGGAGGCGTTCGATTTCGGGAAGGATACCATCGAAAAAGCCACTACGATCTACGCGAAGTGGGAAGAGGATACCACGGCGGGCGCAAGCAAGAAGTATGCGTATAAGCTTACGATAGAAGAAGAGAGCTTGAAGGAAGTGAAGAGCGGTGCGGTTGTATATTACGTTTACAGCGCCGAAAACAGCGGAAGATATACCGTTTCCTTGGGCGCGGGCGTGAACAGCCAAAACAGCACGTTCACCACTACGCTCACGGGTGATACGGTGTTCGGTAAAGATCAGAGCACGGACAGCGTCACGTTCGACATGGACGTGAAGCAAACGGTTTATATCAAGTTCACATATTTGGGCGAGGACGGCGAGGACGTGACGGCGGGCGTTATGATAGGCGAAACCCTCGACGAGCCGCTTCCCGAAGACCGTTTCCCCGACGGCGAGTATTATAACGAAATTTATTCGTTGGAGATCGACAGGGAGAACAAGACCGTTACTTATGAAGGCGTTACTTATCCGTTCAGATATATCGCCGGTAAGTTCGATCGCATTTCCTACGTGGTAACGATAGGTTCGGAGTCAACAACGTTCTATTTGAGCGCGGGCGCCGACGGGTCTTACGCGTTTACCAACAGCGGATCGAGCGGATCTGGAAGCAAATTAGAGCATTTCGAGCCGCAGGATCCCGTGGCTTTGAGCGCGGTTTTCGGTTATTATAAGCCGAAAGAGGAAGCAACCGACGGCATTACCGAGCTCTATATCTACGAGAGCGGTTCGCCTACCGCCACTTCCGTTCGTTTCAAGCAAAACGGTGTGTATGCCGATATGAAGTCGGCAGTGTACGATACCGCGAAAAACAGACTGACCTTCGACGGCTATACCGTAACGCTCAATTTGGCGGACGACGGTTCGGTGGAGAGCATTCGCGTCGGGACCAAAACGTATAAGCGCATTGGCGATACGGTTGCAGTCCCTCCCGCAAAGCTTCCCGTTGAGGAAAATGCGGAATATTTCGGAACGACCCATACGGTGAGAACGCCTTCCGGTTCGCAGTACTTCGGTGCCGAGGGCACGAACACGATGATCGTAATGGAGTACGCGGAAGATACGGGCAAATACACCGTTTTGGTGATAAGCAATACGGAAACTTATTATCAGCTTACCGTTTCCGACGACAAAAAGACGATCGTGCTGTTCGACGCAAAGGGCGTGCAGTTGGATACGCTCACGAAATTCGAGTATATTTATCACGAACTTCCCGCCGAAGAAACGGAAATTTCCATCGCGGCGTCCGATTTCCAAAAAGATCTTGTGTATCTCTTTACGGTAAAAACGGAGGGATGGTATTCCTTCACGGGCATTCAGTCCGACGTTGCGATTTACTATAATCTCAACCCGAACGATCCGATGCTGGATTATGAGAACGGAAGCGCGATCGAGAACGGAATTGCCGTTAGACTCGCCGAGAACGCGACCGTTGGCGTGTTTATGGGCACGCCTGCGGCGACGAAGTTTACCGTAGCGCCTGCGGAAGACCCCGCAGGACATAGCGAGGACAATCCGAAATCCTTGGCGGGCGGATCGGCAACGATCAACGATATCGTTACGGGTACGACTTATTACTTCGAATATACTGCGACGGAAGCGGGCAGTCTTGCTTTCAACGCATTCTACGACAATGGCAATGCAGATAATTCGGACTTTGTAATCGGTTACACCATAGACGGAAAAGCGTATAACTTCGGTTATTCCGCAAAAGACGCGATCACGAGAGTTGCCGCTACCGCAGGTCAAACGTTTAAGATCAACGTTACCGTAGGCGAGTATATGTTTAGTAAATCGTCTATTACGGTAGCCGTTGTGGAGGATTTTTCTTTCGGTGCGAGTGAAATCAAGATGACGGGTACTCCCGAAAGCGACAGTCTTACGGTTTCCGCAACCGCGGCTTCGGGAAGCAACTACTATATTGCATCTACGAAGGGCGGCTCCGTTACCGTTACGGGCAGTGCGGCGTTCACGATCAAGATGCAGAGCGGCGCTTCCGTGAAAGCGGAGGAGAAGGGCGGCGTGTTCACCGCAACGATTTCCGCGGGCGAAAGAGTCTATTTCAAGGTTGTTTCCGAAACGCAACAAAACGTTACGTTCTCGCAGACGTTCGCAAAGGGAAGTCAGGGCTATCCCGTCACGGCTTCGGCGGAAGACGGCGAGAACACCGTTACGCTGCAAAACGGGGAAACGGTATTTATCGCTCTTTCCGCAGGAAAGTATGTCTTCAAGGCGCCGAATTACACGCTCACGGTCGGCAATGCCGCTATCTCCGTCAATACGATTGTCGAAATCAAAGCGGGTGATTTGCTGTTCTTCGATTACAGATACGGCGACTCCGACTCCGCAACGCTTACGATTTTGCCGGCGGAAGAGATCTTTACGAAGGATCAAGCAGGCTTGTACAAGGACGAGAGCGGCAACGTTACGCTCGAACTGACCACGTATAACTGCGCTGTCTATACGGTGAAAAACGGTCCCTATCAATTGGGCGGAAACGTGGCGATCGTAGCCGAAACGGACGGAACCTATACGTTCGCATATACCGATGAAAGCGATTGGGTCAATCCCGTAGAAGTCACCGTTACTTTCACGTTTGTCGACGGCAAGATTTCCGTTACCGACACTGCGGTGAACGGCGGCGAAGCGTTTGAGATTGCAAAAGAAGCCGTTGGGGACTCTGTAACTTACACGGGGGTCAGCACTTCGAGAGGAGATCCTATCGGGGTAACGCTTGTTTTGAATGCCGACATGACGGCGGGAACTTACAGCGGCGACGGCGAAGGGCCCTATGAAATTACGATCAATCAAGAGGACGGAGTTTACTACTTCGAATGGGGAACCTACGGCGATTCGGCGAGCTTTACCGTGGGCGCCGACGGAACAGAAATCAGCATCAACGACTCTTTCCTCGGAACGTTCACCCTGTCGCTTCCCAATTCCGGCACGGCTTATACGGGGATTTGTACTTCGAGGGGAGATCCTATCGCGGTAACGCTTGTTTTGAATGGCGACATGACGGCGGGAACGTACAGCGGCGACGGCGACGGGCCCTATGAAATTACGATCCATCAAGAGGACGGAGCTTACTACTTCGAATGGGGAACCTACGGCGATTCAGCGAGCTTTACCGTGAGTGAAGACGGGACTACGATAACCATTGTCGATTCCTTCCTCGACACAGTTGCCCTTACCAAACAGGCGTAAGTGAGCGGAAAGTTTCACAAATTTTTATAAAAAATGCAAAAACTATCTCGTTTTTCTGCGGGATAGTTTACGCGTATTTCAACCTTGCTTCGAAAATACGAAAGGGGGACGAATATAAGGAGGTGCAAAACGCCATGAACGAACAATTCCAAAAATTGAAAAAGAGAATTCGCGTCGAAACAACCGTCAAATGCGCGCTCTCTTCCGCCGCGGCAGCCGTTCTCGCGGTAAACGCCGTGCTTTTGCCCTGTCTTTTAAACGGCGTCCGTCTGTTGTGGGCGTGGTATTTGCTCATCGCTTTGGGCGGAGCCGTTTCGGGCGGTTCGGTTGCGTTTTTCTGCTTCCGTACCGACGATAAAAAAATCGCCGCGCGGATCGACGGTGAGCTCCGTCTGAACGAGCGGGTGCAGACCGCGCTCGCGTACCAAAGCGAAGAGGGCGAAATGCACGATTTACAGCGCGCCGACACTGCTTCCGCGCTTGCGGGCGTTCAAAAATTGTCCTTCCGCAATTTGGGGTTGACGATTGTCTTGGCGGTTGTGTTGGCGCTCGGCGTGTGTACTCTGCCGATCGTGGCGGTCTATGCCGACGCGGGCGGAGATACGGGCGTGACGGAGCCCGTCGATCCGCCGCGCGAGGTAACGGATTGGGAATGGCAGGCGCTCGACGAGCTCATCGAATATGTAAAAGCTTCCGAAAAAGCGGATACTGTTGCCAAAACGGGGATCGTGAGCGAGCTCGAGGGACTGAGAAGCGTACTTGTTTCGGGCGTTTCCGAGAGCAGTTTGCCCGTATTTGTGCAAAATACCGTAAACGGCGTGCGCAATGCCGTGCGCTCAGCAAACGAGGAGCAGGGCATTACGGAGGAACAGAAAACGGGCAACAGCGAAGAGGGCGAGTACGTTGTCGGGAGGCTGTACGAGATTTTCTCGTTGCAGAAGCCGAGCGAGGGCGGCGACCCCTCCGCTCCGCCCGAAAAGCCCGATGATTCGCAAGGAGGCTCGGACGGAAACAACACGGGCACGGGAGAACTTTTGATCGACGGCGTTCCGTTCTTCGATCCCGAAAAGGGCTACGTTTCGAGCGGCGACCCCGAGGTGCGTGAAAAATATTACGGTATGATTCAAAACGCAATGTTGGAGGGCACGATTTCCCGCGAGGAGTGGGAGAACATCGTTGCGACCTACTTTGCCGATTTGAGAGCAAACGAAGAGGAAGAATCAACAGAGGTCAAAAATGGATAATCAGACGCAAGTGGAAAATTTCAGCCGCAGTGTACGGCGGATCAAAGAGGAGATCAAAAAAGACTTGGTAGGGCAGGAGGACATTGTAAACAACGTCGTCATTGCCATTATCGCGGGCGGTAACGTGCTTTTGGAGGGCGTGCCGGGAGTGGGAAAAACGCGGCTTGTTCGCTCGCTGGGCAAGGTGCTCGATTTGCCGTTTTCGCGCATTCAGTTTACGCCCGACTTGATGCCTTCGGACGTCACAGGCACGAACGTGATCGAAAAGGACGAAACGGGCAAGATGAAAACGGAGTTCCGTCGCGGGCCGATTTTTGCAAACCTTGTGCTTGCGGACGAAATCAACCGCGCAACGCCCAAAACGCAGTCCGCCATGCTCGAAGTGATGCAGGAGCATAAAGTGACAGTCGCCAACAAGACGTATGCGCTCGGCGAGCCCTTTTTCGTGCTCGCCACGCAGAACCCGATCGAGCAGGACGGTACGTATCCGTTGCCCGAAGCGCAGATGGATCGCTTCATGTTCAAGCTGTTGGTCGGCTTTCCTTCGGTGAAGGAACTTGCAGACATCGTAAACATGACGCAGATCACTTTAGAAGAAACGGCGAATGCGGTGGTGGACGGGAAAACCGTTCTCGAAATGCGCGAGCTTGCCAAGCAGGTGCCCGTTTTGCCGGACGTGCTCTATTACGCCATGCGCCTCGTTTCGCGCACGCACCCCGAGCTTCCCGATAGCGGAGAAACGGCGAGAAAGTATATCAAGTACGGCTGTTCGCCGCGCGCGTGCCAGGCATTTATCACCAGCGCAAAGGTGCGGGCGCTTATCGAAGGTCGGTTCAACGTTTCTTACGAGGACATCGACGCGTTGGCGTACCCCGTTTTACGCCATAGAATGAAAATCAATTACGCCGCTATGAACGAAAGGCTGACGGTGGACGACGTGATCGCCAAGCTCATAGCGGAAAATGCAAAGGAAAAAAATTCGGGTAAGCTCGACGCTTGACCCGTTAAGGCAGTGATATGCGCAATCTTGTAATCGACGAAGCGTTTTTGCAGAGGCTCGAAACTATGCAGACCGTTTTAAAAAATAATATCGCCGGAATGTTCGGCGGAAATCACAAAAGCAAGACGTACGGTTCGTCTTGCGAATTTGTCGATTACCGAAATTATATGTCGGGCGACGATATTACCAAGATTGACTGGAACGCTTATGCGCGGAGCGAGGTTTTAAACCTCAAACTCTATCTCGACGAGCGCAGACTTCACACAAAAATTTATATCGACGTAAGCCGTTCTATGGAGTACGGCGACGGTAAAAAGGCGCAAACGGCTTTGGAGATAGCCGCTGCGCTCGCCTATCTCTCCGTATCCGAATTGGACAGGGTTTCCGTTTATACGGTGCGCGAGAGCGAGGTGAAGGAGATCATCTCCTCCGTTGCGGGCAAGGAGCGCTATTTTGCCGAAATCGGTAAACTCAACCAAGTGGAGTTCGGCGGGGACTGCTTTCTCTCCGACGGCATTTTGCCCTCAAAGGCGGGCTACGGCGACGGACTTTCGGTGATCATCTCCGACTTTTTGACGGATAACGACTATGAAAGCGCAATCGACTTTTTGGTGGACAAAAAGCGCGATCTGCTGTGCGTACAGGTGCTCTCGCAGGAGGAGCTCAACCCCAAGGTGCGCGGGAAAAACATTTTTTACGACAGCGAGAACGAGAAGAGGCGCTACCGCAAGAATATCAGAAAGGACGTAATTTCGGCGTATCGCGCGGCGGTGCGCTACGTGCAGGAACGCTTACAGGGCTACTGTGCGGCGCGCGGGGCGCAGTATTTGCTCGCGCAGGACGATAAGACCGTGGAAGAAATCGTCTTTGAGAATTTTGTCGGTTCGGGGGTGTTGGAATGAGTTTTTATTATCCTCTCGGGCTGTTGGGACTGCTCGGCATTCCCGTTATCGTCCTCATCTATATCATCAAATCCAAATATACCGAGCAGACGGTGCCCTCCACTTATCTGTGGGAGCTGAGCGAAAAGTTCTTAAAAAAGAGGAAGCCTATTTCCAAGCTGACGGGCATCATCTCGCTGTTATTGCAAGTGTTTGCCGTTTTCTTTGTTTCGGTTGCGATTGCGCATCCCGTGTTCACGGTGCCCGATTCGGCAAACGATATCTACTTCGTATTAGACGGCTCGGCAAGCATGAATATGCGTCGGGACGGACAAACCCGCTTCGGGCTTGCCAAGGAAAAAATAAACGAAATTATTGACGAATCGCACGACGGCAGCACGTTCACGCTGATTTTTGCGGGAGATTATACGGACGTGCTTTTCGAGGGCGTGACCAACAAACAGCAAGCCAAACTTTTTGTGGAGGGGCTTACGGCGGGCTGGACGGCTTCCGACTGCGCATCCGCAATGACGCTTGCACAGGCGTATTTCGACGCCAACCGTTCGGCAGTCATGTATCTTGTTACCGATAAAGAGTACGAGGTGAACGATGCGCTCACGCTTGTGGACGTATCGGAAGAGGGGCAGAATTACGCCTTTTATCAATACGGGTACGAAATCGATGCGAACGGGGTTCTCGGGTTGGGGCAGGTCGTTTCCTATGCCTCCGATGCGACCCTTACGGTAGAACTTTGGATCGCCGCAAACGCAAACGACGAACCGCAAAGAACCGCTGTGACCGAGGTTGCGGTTTTAAAAGGAGAGCCGACCGATTTTACGCTTCCCTCTGCCGTGCGTCAATTCGCGCAGTTGGAGCTTCGCATCGCAAACGAAGATTCATTGCAACAGGACAACCGCGTGGTTCTGTTCGACCCTGCAAAAGGGCAGGACCGCAAGGTGCTCTTGGTAAGCGATACGGGCGAGAATTCCGACGCGGTCTATCTTCGGAGCGCGATCGCTTCGGCGGGAAAAGCGCATGTGGATACGGTTTCGCCCAAGAGTTATGCCGAGCAGGGCGCAAAGACATACGCCGGATTAGGATACGGTATGTACGTATTCAACGGCTACACGCCCGCCGAGCTCCCCGAGAATGCGGCGATTTGGCTGATCGATTCCGTCGGCGGAAGCGGAGGGGATTCGGGCGTAAGCTTCCGCGACTATATGACGCCGCGCGATGCGGAGGGGGCGGATAGCTATTACGTGCCCGAATACACCGCAGGCAGTTCCGCGCTGGAAAAAATGCTTCTGAAAGATCTTGTAAAGCGGGATATCGCCGTCCGCAGATACGCGCAGTACAGCGTTCCGCGCAACGCCGCGTCTATTTTAAATATCGGCGGCGACAGCGTCGTTTTTGCGGGGCTCAATAAAAATAACGACAGACAGGTCGTGTTTGCCTTCCGCATTCAGGATTCCAACTTCGGCATGACCGACGATTTCCTCATATTGGTACGCAATTTAATGGAATACTCTTTTCCCGCCGTACTTTCCCAAACGACCTACGTCTGCGGAGATACGATGGCGGTGAACGTCGTTCCTTCCTGCGAGGGGATTGTTTTAACGTCGCCTTCGGGCACGCGAAATACTTTGGATACGATGGGTACGGACGTGTGCGAGGTTCGGCTCGGGGAAGCGGGGGTGTACACCCTTACCGTAAAATTGCAGGGGAGCGAGGAGAGCAATCTATACGCCTATGCCTGCGTGCCCGAGGAAGAGAGCCGTTCGGCGGCGGGCGGGACTATGGCGCTTTCCGGCGAGAGGGAATACGACTATTCGGACGGCTATTACGAGAGTCTGCTGGCGTTCTTTGTTTTGATCGCCTTATTACTGTTTGCGGATTGGGGGGTGTACTGCTATGAGCAATATCAGCTTCGATAACCCCTGGTTGCTGTTTCTACTGATACCGCTTTTTGCGTTGGCGATCGTGCCGTTTTGCATTGCGGTGCGTAAGGATAACCGCAACGGACACAATATCGCTTCTCTCGTCATTCATCTCGTCTTTTGCGTTTGCTTCACGTTTGCCGTGAGCGGTATGAAGTATGAAAGCGTCGTCACCGAAACGAACGTTTACGTGCTGGCGGATATTTCTTATTCTGCCGACCGCAATTTGGACGACGTTCAGAAAAAGCTTGAACAGGTGGCGGGCAAGCTTCCCAAAAATTCCCGCATGAGCGTCATCTGCTTCGGCAGAAACTACGAGGTAATATCCGAAATGGGAGAGGGTGTGCCCGACGTCCGTTCGGCGACGGGCGTGGATCGGAGCGCAACGGACATCGGCGCGGCGATCCGCTATGCGGGCAACCTGTTTGACGACGACGTCATCAAGCGCATCATTGTGATCACCGACGGTGTGGAAACGGTAGCTTCCAACAATATTTTAAGGATCGTCGGCTCTCTGCAAAACGACGGCGTTTATATCGACGCGGTGTATTTGGACGACAATATTACTCCCGACGTGCGGGAAGTGCAAATCGACTCTGCGGAGGCGACGGCTTCCACCTATTTGAACAAGGAGGAGGAAGTGCGCGTTTTGGTTCGCGTAAACAGCGGTTTGGACGGGGAGGGCAACGAGATCGAACGTTGCGACGGCTACGTGAGTTTATACCGCGACGGCGAATTGCAAACGCGCAAGACGGCGAGCCTGTATCGGGGCATGAACGTCGTCACCCTTCCGCTTTCCACCGACAGCGCTGGCACCTTCCGCTACGAGGTGCGCGTGGAAACGGTAAATACTGCCGACGATACTTCGCCCCATAACAACCGCATGCTGTTTACGCAGAGCGTGACCGACGAGAAAAAAGTGTTGTTTATCGGCGGTTCGCAAGCGGACGCCGCGGCGGGAAGGGGCGTTTACGGCACGGAGAACGTGACTTTCGTTACCGACGTCAAAAGCCTTCCGCTCAGCGTGGAGGAAATGTGCGTGTACGACGAGATCGCGCTGTGCAACTTCGACGTGCGTACGGTGTCTTCGTGGCAGATGTTTTTGTCGAGCCTGAACACGCTTGTGAACGACTACGGCAAGACGCTCTCCACTTACGGCAATACCTTTATTCAGGAAAACGACGGAAGCAACGAGGCGCTTGCCATGCTTGCAAAGCTTCTGCCCGTCACGATCGGCAATTCCAATCAGGACGCCCGCCTGTTTGCGATTGTGCTCGATATTTCTCTGAGTATGAATTTCGAGAGCCGTTTAAACGTTGCCAAAGGCGCGGCGATACGGCTTTTGCAGGCGCTCAATCCCACCGATATGGTTATGGTGGTGGGCTATTCGGGCGTGATCCGTCCGCTTCTCGACCCCACGTATCTGACGACGGTAGGAGTGATCGTGAATACCATACAGGGCTTGGAGGTGGAAAACGAAACCAATCTGAGCGCCGCGCTCCGCCACACGCACGACTTAATGCCAAAACGTTTTTACGATAAGCGGGTCATCGTCATTTCCGACGGCTTGGATCCGGAGGGCGACCACGCTTCCGCCGTAGACGAGGCGGAGAAAATGTCCAAAGAGGGCATTGCGGTATCGGCGCTCACCGTTTACGCAAAGCCGGAGGGCAAAACGCTGTTTACGAATATCGTCCATAACAAATACGCGGTAAGCGGTACTTTTTATCAGGACATCGAGCATGAGAGCCAAGTGGACGTCGTGATCGGCGATTTGCGCAAGGACACGCAGGAGATTCTCATCGAGGGGGATTCGTACGCCGTTTCTATCGCTAAGGCGAACGAGAGCGTCGTGAAGGGTGTGGAAAGCATTGCGCCCGTTCGCGGTTTTTGGTACAATTCCGTTAAAAATAACGCCGTCGCCGTGCTCACGGTGCGGTATTACCGCGATAAGGTCACTTATTTCGACGTGCCCTTGTACGCCTACGGCGCGTGCGGGGCGGGGAAAGTCACCTGCTTTTTGTCCGACATCACTTCCGATTGGACGGACGGCTGGACGGGAGGTTCGGGCGGAGCAATATTTTTGAAGAATATTCCCGAGGCGGTTTTGCCCGCAGAGCGGATCGACTCGCCGTTTATCTTGGAGGTGGAGGGCGCAGGAAGCGCCGCAACGGTGAACGTGACCGCGCCGCAGACGCTTCCCGCAAGCGGTGATTTTACCGTAACGCTCACCGATCCGAACGGAATCGTGAGCACGCAGTCGCTCGTGTTCCAAGCGGGGCGGTATACGTCCGCATTTGTAATGGATGCCCCCGGCACTTACAAAGCGCTGATCGAATATACCTACGGCGAATTGCATTACAGCACGGAAACGGAATTTTCCGTTTCCTATTATGCCGAATACGACAGCTTTACGAGCTTTAACAGGGCGTATTTGTACCGTTTGTTGACCGAAAACGGCAAAATCCTCGAACTCGACGGGGAGAACGTGTTGGAAAATTCCGATTCGGAATATACTACCTACGTGTTTGAATTTATCATGCCGCTCCTTTTGATTTGCGTCGTGCTGTTCGTAGCGGACATTATCATTCGTCAGTTGAGATGGAAAGACGTCGTTTCCTTCTTCAAAGGACTACTGCGGAGGCAATCGAATGAGAAATAAATTTGTTTCGGCATTGACGGCAATCATGCTGAGTTTCGTGCTTTGCCTTTCGGGATGCAGTTTAGGGACTTATTACGAAAAGGGCGCGGACAAACCGACGATCGACAACGGCAACCCCGACGACCCGAACGGGGGCGAAAACCCGAATCCTCCCGTGACCTCTACCCATTACACGGTAACGGTGTTTTACGACAATAAGCCCTTTGCGCCCGCCGATTACGAGATCACCGTCGTTTGGCAGAACGACAACAACGTTGCGCGGAGCCTTCTCGATGAAAACGGCAAGGCGGACGCGGGCGAGCTGGACGGTGATTTCAACGTGTATCTCGTAGGACTGCCCGATACTTTTACGTACGATCCCAACGGTTATAAGGCGACATCCGACGAAAGGCAGATTTCCGTTCTGCTTACCTCGGTGCTTACGCCGTCGGTGGGCAACGGAAGCAGTATGTACGTCAATCTCGGGTGCTATCAAACGAGGCGGGAGGGGACTTACCGCGCGCATATTGCTCGGGAAAATCAGTCGCTTTATTACGAATTTCAGCCCGAAGGCGCGGGCGTGTATGCTTTCGAATCGTGGGTCGGCGTTTACGAGGACCAAATCAATCCGTATATCGAAATATACGGGGGCTCTTCGAGTTTTAAGTGGTTCGTCCGCAAGTTGGACGGCGGGGGAGCAAGTTTGGAGGGCGGTTTTACTAAAAACTTCCGCTGGGAGGTTGCGGTTTCCCAGTCCGAGGTAGGCAATTCGTTCACTTTCGCCGTGGGCGGGGAGAGTAAATCGCAAACCTATCCCCTTTACGTGGATTTCGCCATTACTTGGATCGGAAATTATACGAGCGATTATAACGACGTTCGCCCGCAGTCGGCAAAGGAAGCGAGGGGAAAAACGCCCGAGCCCAAGGAAGGGCAGACTTTCGTCGCCGCCGATTTGGGCACGAAGGTGTTCGACGCGAACAGATTCAAAAAGAGCCCCAATACGGGCAGATATCACGTGTACGACACGGAGTTGTACGGCGATAACCCGCTCGGCTACGGAAAGGGCTACGGCCCCATGCTCCTTTGCGCCATTACCAAGCCGATGGAGGCGTACGGCGTAGTGCCGTCGCTGTATCGGGCAAACAGCGTGGGACCTAACGGCTCGAACTATCTCATGCTATATAATACTTGGATCGAGGAAGAGCAAAAATTTGCCACGTTCGACTATACGAGCTTTATCCGCAACGATTATTACAGGGTGTGCAACAGCGACGGCGTTTGCTACGTGACGGACGAGCTTATCGTATTCTTGCAAAAATTTGCGGAGAACCATTCGCTTTATACCGACGGCGTGAGCCCCGTTGTCGGCACGCCCGAGTTTAACGGATATACCGCCAATCAGGATTCGCTTTGGCTGTTCGCCTGCGGGATCTACGAATAAAAAATTGCTTTGTTTGAGGTGATAGAATGAAGAAAATCAAACGGTATGCGATAGCGGTCGTACTTTTGCTGTCGCTCATATGCTTAACGGTGGGGGTTGTCGCCTGCAAATCGAACCCGCAGATCACCGCACTGCGGATCGAAAACGCGCGCATCGATTTTATGCAGGGCGACGAGTTCGAAACGGGAGAGGATTTTACCGTGATCGCCGTATATGACGACGGAACGGAAAAAGACGTTACCGCCGAGGTATCCGTACGGCAGGAGAGCGGTATGGATATGGACGTGGCGGGGAATTATCAGATCACCGTGAGCTACGGCGAAAAAAGAGAAATATACACCGTGTACGTGAACGGGATCGAACGGGTTTTGAGTAAAATCGATCTGGATCACTCCGCCGTCAAAAAGAATTATAATTTGGGCGAATCCGTATCGCTCGACGGCTTGGTGCTTTATCTCACCTATGAAAATTTGCACGGCGACCCCGTGAAAACGACAAGCCTGAAAGATCTTACCGTGGAAATCAAGGGTGAGGACGGCACGGTCGTCGAAGATATACTGCCCGCGCTCGGCAAATATACCGTAACGGTGTCGCAGGGGAACGTGAAGGCGTCTTTCGAGCTGACGGCGGACAAGATCGACGTTTCTACCGTCGGGAGCGCAATCACCGTGGGGAGCTTGAATAAAGGCAAAGTGCTTTCGGGCGATACGGTTATCAGAGAGGAAATCGCGACGAACGGTTTGCACGAATCCTTCCATTATCAGTACGAGTACGGCAACAACTATACCCGCTTTTCCGACGTGCGCATCGAGCCCGTAAACACTTACCATTGCAGTATGGATGAAGACGGCATCTTTATCATTCGTCAGGAGGGGGATAAAATCGTTACCAACGATTTGCATCATCCCGATATGATGAACGGTTCTCCTTATTATTTGTGGTATTATAAGGATACCGTATTTGGCATTGAGGATACACTCGTCCAACTTTACAAGCACGCCAAGCAATGCACGAATCAAGATTTGGTCGAAACGGTAAATGAAGCGACGGGAGAGTATTCCTTCTCCTTCTCGGGGCTCGAACGCCGTTCGAACAATTACGACTATTATGAAACGGTCGTTTCTTTCACGCTGAGCGAGGATTTTACCATTGCGACCGCGGAGTTCAGGCAGGACTATTACGAGGACAACAGCGCGTGGAAAGAGGAGTTAGACGAGAGAACGTTCATAACCGATCCCGTCACGGGGATCACGACGCCCCAAAGCGAACGCCCCTCCCATTATGTGATTGTTACGATGTCGCAGACGACGGGAGAGAGGACGGCAGAAAACGAGTTCCCCCGCAATTTGTTCGATATCAGCTCTTTCGATTTGACGTACGAAGGACAGGTTTTGGAGGACGGCGCGACGCTCGAATGCGACGTCGCTACGGGCACGTACGTGATCGGGATCGAGAACATTCTGCCCGTAACGGCGTTGTTCACGCAGGACGATCTTACCTTCGATTACGAGGGCAACCGCAACGGCTCCGCTTCGATGCAGAACAACGAGCACTTCACGGTGTTTCGTTCGGGCTCTGCAATTCAGCTTACCGTAAGGCACGGCGGAAGCTGGACGCTCATTTTTCAAACGAAAAACGTCACGAAACGCTTGACGATCAACGTAACGGGGGTCGCTCCCGCCGAAATCACTGCGTACATTCTCAACGATGCAAGCGGAAGTTTTTATCAGGGCGAAACCAAAACGATCGCGCTCGGCGGTGCGGTGTATTTCTACGGCGCGGTAGAGGCGTTTGCCAACGCCGATCAAAAGGCGGAGCTTATTTCGGGGAATGCGTCTGCATCGATTTTGGAGCGCGCGAAGATCGACGGCATCGATTGCTTTAAATTCTCAGCATCCGTTACGGGTGTGTACGAGATCCGAATCACTTCTACGGCTTCTCCCTCGCAGAGCTGTGCGTTTACGTTTACGGTAAGCGACGCGCCCGATTATTCCGCATTGCTGAGCGGGACTTATACGGCGGAGGACGCCGCGGGCAACGTTTACAGGCTCACGTTCAACCGCGCCGACGAGGGGGCAACAGTAAAAGGGACGATTTCCGTGACGAGAACGCCCACCGAGCCGGACGGAACGCCTATTCCCGACGAGGCGGTCACGGAAACGCTTTCCTTTTACGTAGAGCAGCTGGAAATCTTCGTGGATCACAAGGGGACCGATAAAATTTGGCTTGAACTTTCCGTAAACGAGGAAAATCAGCTTATTCTGATCGATCAACGAATGCTGCGGTATCCCCTCGTCCGCGAGTCGGAGTGAAAATTTTATAGATTGACGTTTTGAAGTGAACCCCAAAGTTTGGACAAAAAAATAAATAATTATAATTGAGAGTGAGTTCGGTATTGTACCGGACTCATTTTCAGTTTTAAAATAATTCGTTCATTAAGGACGGCACGAATTGATTTGTCGGGAAAGATGTTTATAAAGTTGTGATAATAAAATTGCATAAAAGCTTCTTCGAATGCCAAAACTGATTATCCCGGGGGTACGCTGCGGTACATATTTGCGTCGAGGAGGTGAGTGAATATGCTGCAAAAGGTAGTCATTTGCGGAGTGGACACTTCGGGCTTGCCCAAGCTTTCCGCAAAAGAGAACGACGAACTGATGAGACGCCTGAAAGCGGGCGACGATTTGGCGCGGGAAACGTTTATCGTGGGCAATATGCGGTTGGTGCTTTCCCTTGTGAAACGCTTTTGGGCGAAGAACGCGAATGCGGACGACGTCTTTCAAGCGGGGTGCGTGGGGCTCATTAAGGCGATCGACAACTTTAATTTGGATTTTAACGTAAAGTTTTCGACGTACGCCGTGCCCATGATTTTGGGAGAGATCAAACGGTTTTTGCGGGACGGGAACAGCTTGCGCGTTTCCCGCTCTATCCGCGACACCGCGTACCGCATTTTAAAGGTGCGGGAGGGTTTGGAGGAGCGCGACGAGGAGGCGAGCATCGAACGCATTGCCAAAGAAATGCAGGTTGCCGAGCGCGAAGTCGTCTATGCGCTCGACGCGATCTCCGATCCGGTATCGCTGTACGATCCCGTATATAACAAAACGGGGGACACCCTACAACTCATGGATCAGCTTTGCGACGAAACGCAGAGCGACGAAATTTGGACGGAACGGGTCGCGCTTCGGGAAGCGATCGCACGGCTCACCGAGCGGGAGCGCAAAATTCTCACTCTACGCTATTACGAGGGTAAGACGCAGACGGAAATTTCGGCGGAGGTGGGCATCTCCCAAGCACAAGTTTCCCGCCTTGAAAAGACGGCGTTAAAGCAAATCAAAGCGAATATTTCTTAAAACGAACCCCCCTGCCGAGCAGGGGGGGGGTTTGTTTTTATTTGGGAGATTTCGTCAGACACTGAATATCGCAGGCATGACTTCTTCGGAGATCCTTATCAACGTATCGATTCGTTTGGTTCTGCCGAAACAGGCGGTTCATTTCTCTTCCCGCTTCGTCGTGAAATCCTTTGGGGAGAAAGTACAAGTAGGCGTTTTTTTCGCCGAAGCAGTTGTGCTGTTCGGCAATTAAATAGAATAAATTCTTTGCAAAGTATTTTGCATAGTAAAGGCGCTCCTCCTCGCGAGTGCCGAAATATTCGGCAATTTTGTCGCTTAGCTTTGTAAAATTGCAAACGCGGTCGAGGGCGAAACGTTCCCGCATTTCCAAAAGAGAAAGGGGAGAGCCGTTTTCATCGGAAAAATATCCGTTTGCCGTAACGTCCAGCATCACCCATTTTTTGAGCGCGGTGTCGTAAATCTCGTTGACCACGTGATTGTCATCGTCGTAGGGAGAATAGGGCATGATGCAAATCCGCTTCGCGTAGATGCCGAGCGCAAGGCAGCATTCTTGTAAAATTTTCGATTTATTCAGACAGTTGATCCCGTGCTCGGACTGTTGAAAGCTGTGTTCCAAAAGGGCGAGCGCGTTGCAGGGGATCTCGTTGGCGTATTCGCCTTTATGTACGAGTGTGGGCGCAAAATGCGCGGTCAGGCGGGCGGCTCTTTCAAATTCGCTTCCCTTGCCCGCAATGCCCGCAAGGTCGTACTTTTCCCGCAGAGTTTCGTATTCCTTGCAAGAAAAATCATAGGTGAATTCGGCGGTGCAGTCGCTTTCAAAAGTACGGTTGTGAAATAAAATCCCTTTATAAACCGACAGCTGTTCTTGCCATGCCTCCATCGTTTCCATGCTCTCCATAGTGTTTTTCTCCTTGTTTAAATCGGTTTTAAATTTTTGTCGAGCCTGTCTGCGATCCATGCGAGCCGTTTTTGTTGCCCCGAATCCGTCTTAGCGTCGAAATACGCCCGCGTATACGTTTTCTTTACCGATAGAGGCATTGCCAGAAAATTCGTATAGGCAGGCTCGCGGTCTTTGAGGAGTGCGGAAAGAACTGCGATATGTTCCTCCCCGAGCTTCATCAAATCGGGCGCGTCCCATTGACCGTTTTTTTGCGCTTCTTCTATCTTTTTTCTGCCGTAGTCGGTCATGAGCCCGCGTTCTTCAAGGCTCTTTGCGAGCGTTTTGTTTTTCTCTGACCACTTGCTTTTCGGGGTGCGTGCGGAAAAGTATTTCTGATACGTTGTGTCGTCCATACTCCGCATTTGACCGTCTATCCAACCGAAACACAGAGCTTCTTCCAATGCCTCGTCCGCCTTGATTGTTTTCGCTCCGCCGTTTTTGCCGAACACAAGCCACACACCTTTGCTTGACAGGCAGTGGGTAGAAAGCCATTCCCGAAACGTTTCACGATTGGAAAACGTTAAAATTTCACTCACGGTTTTGCACGCTCCCGTTTGATTCCACGGCTATTATACCATAACGGGAGGGGAAAGGCAATCTCTTAGGCGGAGGTTATTTCGCCCGTCGGGTTATATTCCTGCTCCGAATCGAAAATAATAAGAAAGAGGCGGTATGATGAAAATACTATTCTACGGAACAAAAAGCTATGATAAAGCGGTGTTCGAAGAAAATTTTAATCAAATCAAAAACCTGACAGTCGTGTTTTTGGAAAGCGAATTCGATTACCACACGGCAAAGCTTTCCAAAGATTTCGACGCGATCTGCGTATTCGTCAATATAAAAATAGACGCGCGTTCGGTAGCGCGCTTAAAGGAGAACGGCGTGAAACTGATATTGCTTCGCTGTGCGGGATATAACAACGTGGATATCGAGGCGTGCAGGCAAGCGAATATCACCGTTTTGCGCGTGCCCAACTATTCCCCGCAAGCCGTTGCGGAAATGGCGATGGGGCTGGCGCTTGCCGTCAACCGCAAAATTCACAAAGCTTATATCAAGGTGCGCGAAAACAACTTTTCGTTAACGGGGCTAACGGGCGTCAATTTTTACGGAAAAACCGCGGGGATCGTCGGCGCGGGCAAAATCGGCTTGGCAATGGCAAGACTTTGCAGGGGGTTCGGCATGAAGGTTCTTGCATACGATAAATTCCCGCAACGGGAAGAGGGTGTCGAATATGTGGATTTGCCCGAATTGCTGAAATGCTCCGATCTCGTCAGCTTGCACTGTCCCTTGACGAGCGACAGCTATCATCTGATCAACGAAGAAACGATCGCCATGATGAAGGACGGCGTGATCCTCGTCAACACGTCGCGCGGCGGGCTCATCAAAACGGACGACCTTATCAAGGGAATCCGCGACAAAAAGTTTTTCGGCGTTGCGCTTGACGTTTACGAAGAGGAGGACGGTTACGTGTTCGAAAATTTGGAGGGCGACATTCTCGAACACTCCATAACGGCAAGACTGCTTTCCTTCCCGAACGTGATCGTAACTTCGCACCAAGGCTTTTTAACGCAGGAATCGATCAACGCCATTGCGGAAACGACGGTAGAAAATGCGATCGGTTTCATGAGCGGAAACCCGAGCGCGGAAAATAAAATCTGCTGAATAAAAAAACGACCCTGCACGGGTCGTTTTTTGAGCATTTTAAAGCGCCGAACGGAGCTTGTGTTGCGCGTTCTTAGCCCTCGTATCGGTCGAGATTGGCGCGGATCGCTTGGATCAGGCGTTTTTCTGCGGCGACTTTCGTATCTCTTGCAACCTTCGTGCAAACGGACGTGCCGTAAAGCTTTGCAAGATCGTCTACAAGGTTTTTCAGGTGTACGGTGTCAAGAATGTTTACCGATCCGCAGAGCTCTTCTTCCGCCGATACCGTCGGCGTGGGAGCAGGAGCAGTCGCAGGGGCGGTCGCAGGCGTAGGGGTTGCGGTTGGCGTGGTGATCTTTTCCATAACAAATATCTCCTATATAATATTTTTTACCTGACAAAACAATTATATTGCCGTAACGTTTTTTGTGTTACTATATCATACGTTTCGAACGAGCTGAAAATGCGTGACCTTTCACAAAAAATCGCTCCTATTATTTGCCGTAAAGACTTTTATTTTGAACATTGCAGACACGAAAGATCCTGCTGTACGCACTAAAAAAGCGGCCCGCAAGGGGTCGCTTTTTTTGGTGCCGGTGATCGGGGTCGAACCGATACGGTATCACTACCACAGGATTTTGAGTTATTCTCATGTTCATTTATGCAACTGATTTTGAGTTATTCTCATGTTCATTTATGCAACTGATTTTGAGAAAATACATTCAAAAGCGGGCTATTTTTAAGGTTTATTCATTGATTATTCTTTCCGAATTGAGCTTTTTGGGGAATGAGTGGGGAAAAAGTCTGCTCAATAGCGTAGCTTTTGAATTTCCCCAAGTTGGAACTCTTCCGAAAAGTGGGTATAAACGTTGCTTGTCATGGTGTTATCGGCTTTATGACCTGCCCAAACGGAAGTAAGTTCACGGCTAATTCCACATTCTTGACAGCGAGTTATGAACGTATGACGGAGTTCGTGCAAATGCCTATTCGGCATTAGCTTTGAAAATCCCCTTGTAAGGCTATCAAGCTTTTGCGATAAGCTCTTTTTTGTCATAAATGGCAAGAATGGTTTTAGCATGGGGGAAATAGGAATTTTTCTCGTTTTTTCCGCCATTCCTTTGCGGGTTTTTGAGGTGACAACTGTAACCCATTGTTGTGAAATTTCTACCGAGGGTAGTTCGGAACGCCGAATTCCCGTAAAGAGCATAAATATGTAGGCGTAACGGCATGGGGAATTGCTTGCAAGGCATTTCTCTACGAACGTGTGCTCTTCATCAACGGTGAGCGCCTGCCCATGTTTAGTTTCATATTTCGGTTTTCGAATGAGCGCCATGGGGGATTTTACGATTATATCTTCCGCAAGAGCGAAAGCGAAAAGGGCATTGAGGAGAACGTAGACCTTTTCAGCAATGCGGAAAGTGCCTTTGTCGTAAAGTCCGTTAATGAGTTTTTGTACGTCAATCGGTTTAATGTCCCGTAAACGCATTTTTCCGAATTTTGGAAAGATGTGTGCTTTGAACATCAGAAGATAATCGGAATACGTACTTTCTTTCACTTGTGGTTTCTTTACTATTTCAAGCCATTGTGTGGCGTATTGCCCGAAAAATGTTCTATTGTTCAAGTTTTCCGTTTTGGCGGTGCAGAGTGCTTGAATAAAGCGTTCTTTTGCGTCGCCGAGGTTCTTCGAGCTTACCGAAATATTAAGACCGTTTCGGCGATACCGAATTTCATAAGTTCCGTTGGGTTTTTGTCTGATATGTGCGGCAGTTCCTCCTTTTAATTTATAAGTGTTTCTAAAAAATTGCGGCATTTTGGATAACTCCTTGTTAGTGAATTCCAAAGATACCGTTTCTGCCTGTTGCGCCGTCTGATTTTCGTTCGGAGGGTCATTTTTTTTAGTTCAGAATCCCACGCGAGCGTGAGCGCGGGCGCGTGCGGTTCGGGGGCGAGGAGCGCAAACGCTTCGCTTGCAAGCAAACACAAAACGCGCAGCCTCTCTTTCAGTTGTGCTTCATTTGTCATAATAAAATCTCCTTTCGGCAAGTGCGCCGTTAAGGAAAATTTTACCATATTTACACTCAAAAAATTCAACTGCGTGGATTTTTTTATTTATTCAATAAATCTTCAATCCGACGGAGATATTCATAATGGTCAATCAGTGCTTTTGATAGGGCGAATAAGTAATGTCGATCAGCTTGGGGTAACTGTTTGTAATTTTTCATGAATTCCTGTTCAAGTTCGGAATCGGATAAATCGTTGGAGCAAAATATAACACTTTGAACAAAAGGGGTTTTTATATCAGTCACCCCAAGTAAATAATCAAAAGATACATCGAAGGTTTGACAAATAATATTCAGATCGGATAGTGTTGGTTGCTCAAATTCCATTAAAAAATTATATATTACTCGTTCAGTATAGTGCCTATTAGACGCTTTGGAAATCTCAATACCATAGTGCATTTCTGTATCATCTAAACTTTGTGAAAGATAATTTAGAAGGACGACTAAATCCTTGGTTGAATATGATTCTTCTTCCATGAGATCCCGCAATCGAGAAGAAAAATGAGTAAAATAGAATCGGTTTTCATGAGAATGATGCGGTAAATTTAATAAATATGCCTCTGTTACTAAATCCTCGAATGTGATATGATTTTGTGCGCATTTAGCAATTTTTTTCAACGTTTTAATAGAGGGAGTATCGCCCTCATATAAGCGCATCAATGTGCTGTAACTGATTCCGCATTCTAACGCAAATTCTTTGCGTGTTCGTTTGCCTTGTGCATCAAGCAGTAGCATTGTGAATTTCGTTTCTATCATAGCTTTGAGTATATATTTTGCAGGGTAAAAAGCACTTTATGCTTTTTTCTTCGACGCTTCGGAAGGGGCGTTTTGTTTTTGCCAAAGAGCTACGGTGTCTAAGAGCAAGTCTTGCAAATCAGGTCTTAATTCGCGGTAGGATTTAATCAGATTCCGCTCTTCTGCGGTGTATTCGGGTAGGGGAGCGTCCGCAATACCGCTATTCCAACTTTCCTCGCGCCCGAGGAGATAATCAACTGATACATGAAAATAGTTTGCGTATGCAAGTAAAATGATGCTTCCCGGCTCATGTTTACCAAGCTCTAAATGTCCTATTGCGGCTGGGCTAATGTTGAGCTTTTCGCCTAAAACTTTTTGGGAAAAACCGTATTCCTGCCTTAATTCTTTTGCGATTTCCGAAAATTTCATAATATTTCCCTTCTTTTCACTCTTATTTTAGCAAAAATAACTATTTTTGTAGTTGACGACTAAAAAAATATTTGATATAATACAGTCAACTAAAAAAGTAGTTAAAGGAGGGATTTTCAATGAAAACGAAAAACCGCTCCAAAAGGAGCGGCAATAATGAAAAGCTTTATTGAATTGACCTTAATCGATGATTGTGGACTAAAATTTCGTGCGATATTTGCAATTTCAAAAATCGCATATTTTTACGAGGTCGACGGGGTAATGTTTTTGAACGTAAAACGCGATAAGAAAGGGCGCGTGAGGCATTGTTTTATGATAGAAGAATCATACAACAAAATCGTAAGCCTTTTGGAACGCGCCGAACTGGGCTATTAGGTTTCATCAATGAACTTATCGCGCCGTTCTTTGTTTTCTTCGGCACGCTGCAAATTCCGTTTAAGATGAGCTTGATATCGATTTTTTGCGTTAATGTAAGTTCCTTTCTTTTTCGCTTTTTTGATATCCTTACCTGTTTGTTTGTACGCGACGCTTTTGGCTTGATTTTGTTCCTGATGATAGACTACATTGTTGCCTCTTCTCATTATATCGTGCAAGATTGCCCTAATAATTCCCATAACGATTTCCTCTCATTATATTTTTTCTCCAAGGAAATTATAGCAAAAATTGAGTGCATGGTCAAATTGTTTTAATAATATTTTTCAAATAAAAATCCATTACAGGAGGGATTTTACAAATGAACCAAGAAGCAAGAAAAGGAATTGAAAGTTATTATGCCGAACTGTACCGCCGGGCGAAGTGCCGTGTAGAATACTTCCAAGAGCGGTTGGCGCAAGATGATACATACAGTCGCTTGACTGCATCTTTGCGGGAATTGGTATCCAAAATAGTTCGTGCAAAGGCATTTAATTTGCCCGAGCGCGTTCAGATCCTGAGCGAAGAAATAAGGCTCATCAAAGACGCGCGGGAACGTCGCATGGTGGCTTTGAATATTTTCGAATCGGATTTGATTCCCCAATGGCAATGCAACAAGTGTAACGATACGGGCTTCCTTCCGAATGGGCATTTGTGTAGTTGTTATCCCAAACAAAGTAAAGCAAAAAATTAAATTAAATTTCGGACGCAGCACAAAAAACCGCTCGGGAGGGGACGGCATGAAGAGTTATTTATTCCGCTGTTTGTGGGACGATTCCGGCGATATATTCCATATCAAAGTTGATGCATTCAATATTCGCGATGCAAGAAAGCGTTTTTCCTGCATTATGGACAAACGTGAGGATAAGCGCGAATTTTGTTTGCTGGGTGTGTATCGGGAGGTATAGCATGAAGATTCGTGTAATGGGGACTATGCCTGAATGTCAAAAGGCAAAGGACTATTATAGTTCCCTTCGGGGGCAGGAGAGCGTGAAGTCCGTTTCCGTGTCGGAGTTTTATCCGAATCGTGGAAGCATGGAAATATACCGTGTCTACATCGAAATTGAATACTACGAAGTGGCAGAGCCCGTAGTGGGAAACAAAAAGCGACTAAGAGGGGAAACAAGTTAATAGATTTCTCGGATCGCGTATCAGAGGGGGAAGATGAACAATATCAAAGCTACAAACAACGGAAAAGCAAGCATAAGCGCGTTGAAGAAGAGCGTGCTATGCTTGCTTTTTGCTCTTTTTGCACTATTTTCGGCGGTTTTCACGCCGTCGGCAGACGTTTATGCGGCGGAAGGGGGTGCGGAGAAAACCGTTAAGATGACGCTTGCGACGTCGGACGTTCTGACGGACTTGGTCGGCACGACAATCGAGGGCAAGGAATTCAATTTGAAGGATTACCCGTACGCCAAAGACAAAGAAGCGCGGGTGATTGCGCTCATCGAGGGGTGTTATACCTACCACAAAGAGGACATGAGCCGCTACGGGCTCTACGTTTACGTCTACAATCCCCAGGGGAAAGCGTTTGACGAAGGCTCTGAGCGCAACAAAATTCAGATGCGCTTTTCAAAAGCGGGCGGATATTCCAAATATCCCCTGACGTTTGTAAATCGTTCCACGCAAAAGGGGACGGAAGGGCTCTTTTACAAGTTTAAGGTGACGATGCCAAACCGCGAGGTGTACGACGTTCACGATATGTTTGGGGCAGACGAACGCATCTATTCGGTATCGGAGATCGAGCTTTCGTGCGGGGGAACGGTGAGCAATTACCCCAGCGGAGTGACGTATCGGTACAGGGGATTTGCGGAAGGCTGCGGGGCATTCGAGGGCTCGCCGAGCTCGTTGACCTGTCGAACGGACGGGCTCGAACTTATGCTGTCTTTGGACGTTCATTCTACATATTACCGTCCGGAGGGGACGAACGGGAAAAACGAGTTTACACAGGATAATTTGCACAGCGTTTACTTTGCCGTTCCCAATAAGACGATTCGGGAATACGGAGAAATGACGGCGGTGCATGCAACCTGGTTAAACGCCGTTCTTGCGCCCGCGCTCGTTACCGGCAACCAGGACGCCTACAACGCGATTTATCCGTATTTGGGCGTGAATACGGGCGACGGCTTAGAATCTATCGGCTATTTGTATTATGGCGATGAGGAATACGTGCAGTCCGTTGGGACAATGCTTTGTGGTTATTCTTATAACGAATTCAGCGACTATAAGGTATCGCACAATGAAAAAGTGGGAAATTGGGTAAACCCATTATACTTTTTATTCAATAGCGGAATTGGCGACAATAGTGCGGATAAGTATGTGGTTTCATCAGAGGCAATCGAAAAGGAATTAAATGAGAGCGCCGTGAAATATGGCGGTAGCCTTGTCAATGAGAAATATAGCCGTTATATGTTCGCGAGCGTTGATAACGAATTTACGGATATCAATATCCAACGCGATGAAACGTACGAGCTTACAAGTCAGGTCATCGAGCAAACCTGGTGGGAAAAGCTTTGGGGGAAGAATCACGTTCAGAGTTCGGTGACCTTCAACGGAATCAAAGCAATTTATGCCATTGACAAAACGAAGGATCTTTCGGGAACGGTATCGGATATTTCCAAACGGCTGTACGTGGCGGAGAGCGATTGCAATGCTTTAAAAAATTATTGCAACAAATCCGAGAACGCAGACAGCACGGTTTATCTCTTCCGCTATCGGGTAACGGACTACACTGCGCAGGAAGCTGCGCTTTATAAGAAACGCTCACTTAGCATCAAACGAGTAGACACCAACGCATACTTTTTCCAACAGTCGGTAGATTTGGATTTCGATATCATCGATCTGACGTTTACAAAGGACAACGTGGAAACAGTAATACCCGTGGCGATGAAGCCGCTTGAAATTATCGTAACCGACGCAACGCCGCCCGTAGATACGACGCCCGACCCCAAACCTGCGCCCGATGAGGGAGGTTTTTGGAACTGGCTGAAAGATTATTTCGTGCGGATCTTCCGCGGGGAGCTCAAATGGTACGAGTACTTCTATCTCATTCCCATGCTGTTCGTTGCGGGGATTGCAGTAGCACTCCTGTTCCCGCTTTATTACGTTTTGAAATTCATTTTTAAAATGCTTTGGAAGCTGTTTTCGACACCGTTCAAAGCAATCGCGCGGAGCATGAAGAACCGAAAGCGTACGCCGAAGCGTAGCCGAGAGGAGCGGGACAAGCCCGCGGATAGTTGGTAAAATTGCGGGAAACCGCAAAAAAATTATTGGGTGGCGACCGACGCCGAAGGAGTGGGTTAGTATGACTGAAAAAGAATTAGCGCGGCTTACGGAGGTCGGCGAGCTTAAAAAGGAGCTTCGGGGTATGGATAACTTTGCAACTTCGATTAGAACGGCTCTTACCGTTGTGCAGACGCAGGCGGCAGCTCTCGCAGAAGCCGTAAAAAGTGCTTTTATGGAAACGGACGGAATAGACGGCGTAACGGTGATCAATGCCGAAGCTGCTCTGCGCGCCTGTAAGCTCGCGGACGCGGTGCTTGCGTAAGGACGCATGGACAAAGGGGGAAGATGAAAAACAAAAAGGGGATAGCGTTCTATATCGTTTTCTTGCTCATTGCCGTGGGGTTCGTGGCGGTTGGATTGCTCCTTCCGCGCAACCGCCCGCGTGTAACATATGAGGAGGACGAAAAGCCGCCCGCCGCAGTGTTACGGGCACAAGGGGGACAAAATGAAACAAAATAAAAAGCAATATTCCTGTAAAGCGTGCGGGGAAAAATTTCCGCTCCATACGCTGTTGCAAGGGAAATTACGAGAATGCCCGCGTTGTCATGAGAATTTTCCGCTTAGGATGCTTCAACGTAGATATGACAAGATCCGAGGCGAGCAAAGAGAGCTCTCGCTCAACTGTCAATGCGGCGCAAAGTATCGTATCAAACGCCCCCAGGGGAATTTTTTGTTTACTTGTAAAAACTGCGGGCGGTATCTTGTACAGGTTACGCCGAAAACGCTCGATTTGCGCGGAATACAAATTCCACCGTTTATCGACGCGGGGGAAGGAGTGGCGGAAATAACGTAGCGAGAAAGTTTCGAGGAACAACAAAGCAATTCATTCAAAAATTCAAAGCTGAGAATCAGCAAAAAAAGGAGAAAAAATATGAACAAAAAAACACACAAAAATCAAAAAAAACAGATGAGTATGGGATTGCAGGTTGCGTGCATCGTCCTTGCCCTCGTGCTCATCGCGGCGGCAGTTCTTACAATTTTGCAGTTCTGCACGCCGTACAAGCCTTCAAACGGATTCAAACCGGCAGACAATCAGACGAACTTCACTCCGCCTGCGGACGGCAACAAAGTATTAGCTTCGGACGACGGCGGAATGCTTGCTACGCAAGAGCCGCAGGAAGGTGGGGTAAAATTCCTTATGACGCGCATCGCTTCCGAGGATTTTACGGAATACGGCATTTCCGAACAAGCGGAATCGGCATTAACAATCACTATTACCAACATTCAACCCGAAACGGCGATTCACACTACGACCGTTTGGGCGGCATCCTGGAAGGAAACGGCGAGCGGCAATGTGACCGATTACGTGACGGTAACGCCCTCTTCGGATACGCTTTCCGCGACGCTTGTGTGCAAGCAAGCTTTCAGAACGCAAATCGAAGTTTCGGCAACTTTTCAAACGGGCAACAAGGTAAAAGTAACGACCGTTTTGGACTACATTGCGCGGGTTGACCCTAATTCGAAAATTGCGTTAAGTACAACCGAAACCGATAAGACTACCATTTCCTTCGGCGAACGACGCGGTCAAAACGGAATGGGTCAAGCATATACTCCAACTTACACCGTTGACGTTTCAAGCGTCGCCTTCGGGGTCGGCACAATCGTTCCCACAGTGGAGGAAAAACGCGATGAAATGGGGCTGCAAAACGGTACCACAATTGCTATCAATTTCAAAGCGACGAATGCGAACAAGGGTTACGAATGGTTACAGGAATACTTACAGCCCGTCAAAATTACAAGTATGTTCTATGCCAATGCGAATTTCGTTAAAGGATTTTTAACCAATACGAGTTTGGACAAAGTTACTGCTCTTTTGGAATACATGGAAAACAACGCAAGCGATGCGTTCGTAATCACTTACACCTTTAACGCAAAGCATGACGGAAAAGTACTTTCCACGGAAACGCTCACCAACACTTTTGCGGCGGACGTTTCGCGGCTTACAAACGTATCGGGCGCGGAAATGGACAAGCCGAGCGTTGCAATTTAAAGACAAGTTTTGAGGCAACAATTGAGCAATTCATTCAAGAATTCAAAGAGCCGAAAATCGGTAGAAAAATGAGAAAAAATATGAGCAAAAAAGCATACAAAAATCAAAAAAAGAAGATGAGTATGGGGTTGCAGGTTGCGTGCATCGTCCTTGCCCTCGTGCTCATCGCGGCGGCAACTCTTACAATTTTGCAGTTCTGCACGCCGTACAAGCCTTCGGATTGGTTCAAGAAGGTCGACGAGGCGGACAAGCCTGTCGCAAATCTCGGGGCGTATGAGGAATTGCAGGGACGCGATAACGTGATCGGAGCGGTGGAGGAAGCCGTGAACGCAGGAAGCAGTCTTGTATTGACACAATTCCGTGACGGAAACGAAATCGGAGTTTTCACCTCGGCGCGAATGTCGAAAGAAGCTCTTATTGAAAAATACGGTGTTTCGGAAACAGCAGATTCGGGATTACAACTTAAAATCTCGAATATCAAGCCCGAGTATGCGAGCGATAAGACAGTGACGTGGTCGGTGGTGCGGAATCCGAGCGAAACGGGAGCAACGAATATCGTGCCGACAAATTACATAACAGTTCACCCTTCAACGGATACGCTGTCTGCGGTGGTCGTCTGCGAGGACATTTCGCCGATCCAGCTTGACATCGTTGCAACGTTTAACAGCAATCCCGATTTGAAGCTGACCTGCACCTGCGATTTTTTATCGGATTACGGCGAGGTTTATTTCGGGTTGCTCGATCAGAGCATGAACCCTGCCCGCGATACGCGTGAAGTTGAATTTCGAAATCTAAAC
>Ga0073906_1002031_pt1 | contig 28396 bp, 31 predicted proteins | sample Inofromicrocosms_FD_65485 | JGI IMG/M metagenome (GOLD analysis project Ga0073906, IMG submission 65485) | Mouse cecum microbial communities from Vienna, Austria - Inoculum for glucosamine and mucus D2O microcosms | ecosystem: Host-associated > Mammals > Digestive system > Large intestine >...
CACGATATTACGGATTTTCCCATCACCGATCTCAAAAAGATAGCCGTCCTCTCCCATGCTCTGTATGGCCCACAGATCCAGCTTGTTGATATCCTCCCATCTTACTTCTACAGCCTGCATAACCATCCTCCTTCTTTTTTGTTACGTGACTTCATTCGTAGTCCTCCTTCCTATCCGGGCACAAAAAAAGACACAAAAAGAATCTTCTGCTTTTTGCGTCTTCCTGATCGATCTATGCCCATTTTGTAAAAAGCGCCCTGCGCTTAAAAGTAACCTTCCGGCCATATCAGCCGGAACAAAAATGTAAACTCTGCCTGTTCATTTCTGGAACCGGCATAAATTTCATTCACCCTAAGGATAGCACAAGATATGGTTTGTGTCAACGCAATAATTCTATATATTGTGTTTTGTATAATAATTTTAACATCTCACATACTATATCTTGATGTATTTTTTTGTGAAGTAATTCCGGTGGATAGACCCTTTCCCGGAATCTCATACGTTCCGCAGTAAGATTTTCCTACTCCAGATCCTCTTTTTCCAGATCCATCTCCTCTGGATAGACTTCTTTCGCAAGCTCCCTGCCCTGCCCATCTTTCGTGGTCTCAAAAGTCACCTGCTGCCCTGTCGTAAGTTTCTTAAATCCTTCTGTCTGGATCTCCGAGTAATGGACAAAATAGTCCTTCTCTGTCTCATCACTGATGAATCCATAACCTCTCCTTACGCTAAACCATTTGACTGTTCCTGTTTTTCTTGCCATAATCCTATCTCTCCTTTTCTTTTTAATTTCCGTGCTGGCTACACGAAAGAGGGCGGCATGGACTCGAACCATACCATGTTTCTCCTAGCCCTCTGGATGCGCTTACAGTGATTCTTTGCTCCGGCCATATCAGCGCATCCCTATTCCACTTCCTCCGCTCCATAAAAAGAATTCAGATTCAGTGCCGTATCCAGGCTCCTGATCCCAAAGAGGACATTGCGCTTTTCCCGGTTAAAATAGAAGCGGTATTTTTTCCCAATCTTAAACCGGTACTGCTTATCCAATAGAAGCGCTGTCTCTCTTCCATCCTCCATCCGGATCCCTACCGTATATACCCGGCTCATGGAATGCCTGCCTTTTAACTCATAGACGATTCCCTCCACAACCTCATATCCGCCCTTTTCACAGCAATGGAGCAGTCGTAGGGCACTCAAAAACCCGAACAAGCTGATTGCCGCACTCCACAGGATCAGACTAACGGAATCCGTCTGTTTTCCCACATACACACCCAGAAAGAGCGCAAAAAAAGACAGAGCGCCAATCTTCAATGCCCTGTCTATCAGTACCGGCGGTATCCTCTGGATGCCCTCGATCCATCCGCCCACATCGGATGCCAGATGTTCCAGTTTTTTTCTCGTTTCCTTCTTATCCAAGTAATTCCCCCTTTACAGATTGGATAAACAGCAGTTTATTCCGGTGCAGTTCTATCACTTCATTGAGCTGTTCTTCTGCCGCTTCCTGTAAGCAGAATCCTTCTATGCCGCTGTCCTGGATCGTTTTTAGAATCTCCCTGTGTTCTCGCTCCAACGGTGTCTTTTGAAACACCCGCAGAGAATAACTTAAAGATTCTCCTGCTGCCACGCCCTCACAGAACAAAAGGAAACGTTCTCCAAAAGACCTGTCTACACATGCTACAAAAGATTCCCGGAAAACAGCCTTTTCAGCTTCCTGCCACGTATCCGCTTCCCGAAATGTTACCAAGCCCCGCATCTGAAGCCTTTGAAAACTGCTCTGAAAGGCTTTTAATCCTATTTCTGTCTTAACCGTTTCCGTTGGAAATGCCAGGCAAAGCAGCCGTAGCATCCGTTCGTAAACTTTCTCTTCCGCCACAAAAGACCAGAGCAGTGTATTCCATATGTAGCACTCCACTCCCAGCAGATCTTTTACACTGGTACCTGCTCGGACACAAAAAGCGCCTTCTTGCGATTCCATTTTTGCCCCGACTGCCGTAAACCACTTCATTTCCTCCGCCTCCTATTTCAAAGTCAAAAATAATAATTTCGGGATGATATAACATAAAACGATTCCCAGAGCAGCATACACCCCTGCATGGGATTTTTTCCTATCCCACGTGGTCTGGTATTTTGTACCAATGACCCTTGCTTTTCCCGGGAGTTCCCAACGAAGTTTTCTATAGAATCTCTTAAACTCCTTATTTCCATACCCAAGTGAGCGGACACAAAAAATCTTCCGCATCTGTTCCTCGTCTTCTAACAAAATGAAGCTTTCCCTGTCCTGATCCGAATCGATCACTACATAGAATTCCGGGATTCCTTTCCTGCTTCCCTCCACGATCTTCACAACTTCATCATAGAAGATCCGGCAGGATTCATACTGCCCGTTCTGCTCCGGCTGGCATACGGCCAGAGAATCCCCGTCCAGTTCCATATAGCAGCATCCAGCCTCCATGATCCTCCGGTCGATCTTCCACCCATGAAAAAGCAGCAAAAAGCTCCCAAATCCAGAGACCACCAGAACATAGATTCCTTCCCAGGACACTCTCTGCATCAGGAAATACACGGAGACTGCCGCTGCCACAAGGCACAGCCCGGCATAACAGAGATACCGGTCTCTCTGGTCCATCAGTTTATAAATATCCTCTTCCTTTGCCATCAACCGCATGTCTTACGTCCTTTCTCTTCCATTTCGTTCTTTCATGCACATTTTTTTCCTCCCTTCCGGTTCTCCTGATGCCATTTTATGAACTCGTTACATTCCCGGATTGTCTGCTCACAATAGTAATCTGAAAATTTAGCGATATGCATATCCTGCTCCCGCAGGAACAGCTTCGTCTGCAGCCAGATATAAGCGCTGTGCCTCGTCATATATCCCCGCTTCCATATGGCATCCAGTGCCCGGTGCGCCAGAATCCTCTTATGCCTTAACCGGCCGTTAGCCAGCGTCCCTTTGGGGAGCCTGGATTCCTTATGCGCCCCCACATAGGCATCACAGGCCGGATATCCGTCACAGACATACAAAAAACTTTCTGTATCCAGAGTATCCTGTCCATAGACGTAAGACGCCGGGCGAATGCGTGCGTTCCTGCCGCAGTATGGGCAGCGTAAGATGATCTGCCCCGCTTTTTTCTTTCTTTTCTTCATTCGTGTGCCTCCTCCTGAAATCTTTCCATAACAGAAAAAACTATGACCTGCTATGCCTTTTCCTTGTTCCAGGTATTGTAAACAATCCGGATTTTCTGTGTCAACAGAATTTCTGACTGGTTTGTATAAAATTTTCGTAACCATTTAGAACGGCAGCAATATGCAAAAGCAGACTGCGCAAGTTTACTTGCTAAGGGCTGGTTTTGCATATTGATATCGGGCAGAATGCCCGTAAGCCTCAGACAGGAGTTGCTTTAGCAACGGATAGTCTGCGTAGCAGACGGGTCTGTGGCCTGCCGTTTCTAAGTATCACACATTCCCTCTTTTGATCAGCCGGGTAATGATTCCTTCCGCCACTTCGTATTTATCGTTGATCCTTGTCACAACAAACCCGACTTCATCCCGCTTCGAAGGCAGGCTTGCCATATTACAGGAATGAGCCACTGCGTTTACCCCGATATTCAGCCGCATAAAATAAGTTCCTTTATAGACATCCGTGATCGTCCCTACATACTTTCCCTGTTTCACGCACCGTTTCAGATTATCTTTATTGACATTGGCCGTGGCGCTTTTTGCGTCTACGGAAATCTCCATTTCCTCTATGGACTTCATATTGATCTTATTGACGGTCACAAGCGTCAGTTCTCCCACCTGAAACTTCTCCCCGGCATCCACCATCCATTCCCAGGCCATATCCCTTGCCCGGACAGAAACTTCCACGCCAAACACTTCCAGACGGACTACCTTTGGCGCTACTGCGATCACCCGTGCCTCCACGACACGCCCCGGATAGAGCATGGGATCCTCCCCTTCACTCTCCGCCAAATAAAAGGTCTGGCGCTTTTTAAGCATGGCGTCCTTTCTGGAAGCCACTACACTCCGGCTCTGCTCATCCAGATCACGGATGATAAAATCAATGTCGCTGCCAAGCATGTTATTGGCAATCCTGGTCTGACGGTTTAAGGTATCCGCATTCTCCCTCCCGTCACCGGAAAGGTTGATCATCATCTCATCCATCGGAATGATAATACGGAATCCGTTATAATAGGTGATCGCGACAACCCATCCGCTGTCCAGCTTTTCAATTCCTCCAAGCTGTCCTGTCAGTATCTTTCTGGTACGGTGCGCGTTTAATAACTGGTGCCACCTTGCATCCTCCTGTTCTTCCAATGTCTCTACATGGGAATCTACTTCAATCGTCAGAATCCCGTCGGAAAGTACCGCTCTGGGAATATTCTGCTCTTCCGCTCCCCTTGCTGTTTTCTTTGTATCTGCCATAGCAAACCTCCTTATTATGAGCACGTAAGCGCCTGTTCTTTAGGCGCTTACGTGCTAGTTTATGTTACCCGTCCACTTAAGCAGGAGTCTTGTCGAGCTTAGTGGCGGTGTAACTTCCACTTGATAAGGACACAAAAAAACAGCCCTTGAATAAAGGCTGCGTTCTTTGTGTCCCCCACTATTTTACATTTACCATTTTAAACCGGCTGGCATCGGATGTCAATTTCACCGCTGTTGCAATTCCGTCGCATTTTGTCTGTCTAGTTTTTTCAGCCCATCCTCATACTTGATTCTGGAAAAATACAAGAGCTTCTCCTGTATCTGTACCAGAATTTTCTGCTCCAGAAGATACGGAAGGCTCGATTCCTCTGGATTATCCCGCTGCCATCCGGTCGCCGCATAGAAATCCTCCACACACTCATATACCTCGATACTCTCCTTTGCCAATTTGATCTTCTCCGTCTCTGTCTCCTGAAGACGGACTCCAAACTCCCGTTCCAGTAATTCCAGAAATGTACATTTGACCAGTATATTCTCTATCATTTTTTATTCCTCTCTTCTATCGGATGCATGGTTGGCAAACAGATCCTCTACCTTTGTGATGCGTACTCCTTCCGGTTTTCTCTCTGCCGCTTTCTTCCGTTCTCTTTTTTTCATTGGTGTGTCTATGGCAAGCGGTTGTGTTTCTGCCGCCCTGCCTTGCATTTCCCCACTTCCGGTTTCTTCCCTAAAAACAGATTCCTGGAAAAACCCTGCTGCCTTGATATCCTCTTTTTCGGCGGCTTCTGCGGTTTCCTGCACTTCCATCGTCTCTTTTTCCCCATAAATCTGAAACTGCTGCTTTTCTTCCTGCCACTCTTGATACCACTTCGGAATATGTTCCTCCACTTTCTCCAAGGTCATCTGTCTGGAATCCGGATGCTCTAAATAATCCATTTTCCGAAACCGGCATACGTTCTGCCCACGGATGATCAAAAGCCCCTGGTCCAGTGGGAAGCGCAAAATCTCATCCGGCAAAAGCAGCATCCGCTTTCCAAGGGAAGTGGATTCCGAATATTCCGGCACGTAATCTGTGACCCGCATCGTCTGATAATTTTTCCGGGTCGAGGAAACCGATACCGTGATTTCCCCGGTGCGGCCGCTGTAATAGGTAGCCGTCGTGATATCATTACAGCCCAAAAAGATGGAAAAATCACAGCCGCCTAAGATTTCTTCCCACTGGTTATCCGGATACCGGTTCTGAAGCTGCGGAATGTTCTGGAATAAGATACTCATGCCAATCCCACGGCTTCTGGCCGTTGCTAACTTTTTCTTAAAATCCGGGACTACACCCAGATTCGGGAACTCATCCAAAATAAAGTGGACCGGAACGGGAAGCTTACGCTCTGCCGTCTGGTCTGCAAAGCGCACCAGCTTGATGCTTAAAAATGAGGTAAACAGCGTTGCCAGTACATCATAGGTGCTGTCCTGGTCTGACGTGATGCAAAAATAAGCGCATTTTTCCCTGCCCGGCAGGGACAGGTCAATCTCGTTGTGGCTTGTAATCTGCTGCACCAGCTTATTCTGCATGATCTGCAGGCGGGTTCCCAATCCTAAGACCGCATTTCCCTTCACCTTATCCGCCTTTGCGAACAGCTGATAGGGACCTCTTGCCGGATGGTTGGTAGGAAGCCGATTAAAGATTGCGTCCAGCATATCCACGCTTTTATTGATCAAGAGCTTATAGGCTTCCGGAAATGTCCGTTTCTCCGGCGGATAGTCATGAAATACGTACAGACACAGCGCTTTTAATAGATCCATCTCCGTATTGTCATAAAAATGATCGAATTTATCCGTGGTATTTCGGATCACTACATCACAGAATACATCAATCAGGCTCCCGCCGTCAATCTCTCCGAGACAATCCCATGCATCGGAATGCTCCAGATGAATCAGGTTTAATTGCCGGACGGTGTAGCCGCAGGAACGAAGATACGCACAGAGGTCTTCGTACAGCTCCGACTTGGGATCGGTCAAATAAATACTCTCCCCACGCCGGATGCACTGCAACGCCATAACACGCGCGTAAGCCCTGGATTTCATGCTGCCCTGGGAACCGCAGACCGCAAAGTTGCGGTTCAATCTGGAATCCACAGGTAGGCTTAAAATCCGGCCGTCTTTGATGTCCCGCCCGAAGATGACCCCCTGCACCTGATCCACCTGCCGGTTGGTCTGCAATACCTTTTCCTGCTCTTCACCGCTCATAAACCCTGCCGTCCCATAGGTTCCCTGTTTTGCGATTTCAAAATTGCGCTCGTCATACTCTCCGTTTCCTGCTCCACGCCAGATGATCAGCCCTGCAATAACACCAAACAACAGGAAAATGACTGCTGTGCATTGAATTCCTGCCACAGAAGAGATTCCCTGCCAGAGATTCTGAATCGGATTTAAGCTGACTCTCGCTTGCGTAAGCAGCTGTTTTAAAAATCCGCCTGTATAGCAGGCCAGCAGGACAAAGCCCAATACGATCAAGATCAGCTTTCCTGTTTTTCTTTTCACTTGTTTGATTCCTCCACCCTCTTTCTTTTCTCCAGGATTCCCTCCAGAGAATCTTTTACCATACTTTTGCTGCATTTTGCCGTCACTCTCCCTGGCTTAAATAGTCCATCACCTTATCCGTTACAATTTCACGATACCCCGCCTCCTTCCCGAAAAAATGTTCCAATACGGGGCGCTGATAGGAAAAGCAAAAAATACTGCCTTCCTGTCTCCACTCCAATTCCTGTTTTACTCGGAGAAGATGGCGCATATCCAGTTCATAACAAAAATAGGCTGCATTCCCGTCCCCATCCATGCCGGCGCTGACCTGATATTCCATATTTTCTGTCTGTGTTAATGCCGTACAGAGAAAACGGCGGAGTTTCTCCCGTTTTCCGGCATCTGTAAGAAGAATGACCTGGATAAGAGCTTCCCTGTGCATAGGCAGATAATAATAGTGCTCATAAATATCATCCACTTGAAACAGGTTCCCTTTCATACCGCCATCACTTGTCAAAAGATCGTTTAGGAAATCTATAGAATCTCCCATCACAACCGCATCCATCCTTAGAAACCCACCGCTTTTCATGCATTCTCTCTCTGCCCAGCTCTGGATGGAACGCTCCATCTTTTTCGCCCACCGCATCCTTTGTGACAGGGAATGATAGACAATATAACCGGATTCCCCGGACAGCAGTATCCCGCAGGCCCTGGAGCCTTTAATGGCATCTGTACGCCCTTTAAATTCCAGACTGCCGTAATACGCTGTGTTTCCCCTCCCACTTTCAGAAGCCATTCCAAAAAGTTCCGGCTTTTCGTTTCTGAATACAGGGATACCCGTTTTCCAAAAGAAAACCCATACCTTGCTCATCCGATGCAGCCGAAGCCGCTTGTCTATCTCGCTTTTTACATGGCTGGTCTCTGCCGCCCCCCGTAAAAAGAAAGCAGTCTCTTCTTCAAACTTCGAAAGGACATAGCGCTTTCCCTTAGCCCGCAGCACATAGCCTTTACAACCGGACTGGCTGCGTACAAGCACATACCCCTCCTGTTTGAGACGGGTCATGACCGCTGCCGTGTATGAGGCAGAGCCAATCACCACCTCCGCCATGTCCGCAGGCATCTCTCCGCTGATGGCGATCAGCACCAACAATAAGTCCTGCTTACTCATGTCAATCCATCCTCCCTGTGTCCTCTGTCTGGCGAAAACAATACCCTATCCCCCGATACTTGGGTACAAACAGAAACCCTGATCCTGCCAAATCCGCCACTGTTTCCAATCTTTTCACCCTGTTTTCCACTATCGAAAATGGTTCTCAGATCCGGCACATTTTTTCGATATGAATTTTCAGCTAAAATGAAGCTGCCCACAGGGGAAATTTTTCTGTCTCCATAATAAAAATCCGGGTCGCGTCCTGCCCGGCTAACCGGGTGATATGATAGGTGTCCACACACAGTCCCCCGTCAGATGTAAGAAAAAAATTGGAGATTACATCTAATACATGTTTTTCTTCCAGATTGTCATGATCCCGTACTCTCTCCAGTGGCAGTTCCCGGTCATACAGATGTAAAAAGCAGACCGTACACCTATCAAACTGCGGAATCTCCAAGTGTTCCTCCCTCCGTTTCATACACCACTTCCGAAAGGCGATCTGTAACGGCTTATACAGATAATCCGTATAGCTTTCCTTCCGGTGTGGAACCAGTACCGGGGCTGTAATCTCCAAAATCCCATCAAGATACTGAACTTCGATACCATGAATCCTGACCAGATCGGACTGGTACTGCTCATATTTCATGTTATCTAAGACCACTTCCAGGGACAGCCGCCTTAATTTTTCAGTCAGCTTCTCCCCGGTTTTGGAGGCTTCCAGCACCATATCCGTCAGGTTCTCATAACCTGACTCCGTGCGGCTTCTGGTAAAGGAAGCCATGAAAGTTCTGGCTTCCGCCAGAAGGCATCCCACCTGGGAATTCATTTTCTGCGCGTCATCCAGCTGCTTTTTGACCTTCCAGAAGTTTTCCTTTTTACTGGCTGTCTTTTCGGTAGTATTCGATTTGACCATCCTCCTTTACTGTGCAAAATCCGATCACGTCTGGAATCTGAATCTTTGGGATATCCTCTGCTTCCTCCACCACTATGACATGCCCGCATCCGTCAATCTTCCTGCGCGCGAACAACTGGTTTGTCAGCTCCACATCCTCCGGCGGAACATAGAGAATATCGTAAATCTCACCATTTCCGACAAATACAATGCGGATGGGATATTCCTCTTTGGAGGCCATGAAATGCTGTTCTATCTTCTTCTGGTCCATCAGGTCTAAGAGTACCCATACCGCAGTACTTGTCCCCCTCTCCCACGCCGCAAACGCCTCCTCACTGGATGCCACCTGCCGGGTCTCCTGGCTGATAAAAATGGAACGCTCCTTTTCCAGGGACTTTAATGCCCGCCCTACAAACCGCTCCCGTCCATCTTTCTCAAAAAACGTGTATAACTGGCTTTTATAAAGCACGTTATACTTCTGAACCATCTCTTTTAATTCCCGCTCCACGCCCCGTTGTTTATTCTGATTTTCCATCGTGTATACTTCCTCCTGGTAAATAATGTCGTGCCGCCGCCAAAGATTTGACGGCACGCAATCGGAAGACAGGAAAAACGCTTCACATTTTGCCTTCCGTCTGATACAGTTTCCCGCAATGACACAATCAATGTGTCATAAAAAACGTATTGTATGCGTCCTTATCTCTTATCTACTGCCAGATAGAAGATAAGGACGCATACAAGGACGCTCTTTATACGTTTTATTTTCTCTGTTATGCTTTATGACGCATAATCCACCTTCTTTCCATATGCCTGATTCCCGTATTTCTGCAGCCGCTGCTTTAACTCCTGCAAGTCCCTCCGGTCAGTCGTGATCAAATCTTTTTCCAACTGGCTTGCCTTAAAGTCCACGATCAGGTTATTGCTGTTGGTTGAAATCAATCCCGTCCCCCGTTCAAACCGGGTAATGGACATGGCCTCCGCTTCCGATAAATCCAGTTCCTCCCGGATATTCCCAGCTTCACTGGTTTCCATGTTCAGGATGATCTTTGTTTTGGAATTATTCAGGATCCCACGGCCAAGCTTCCCGCCCTTTAAGGCAAAGAAGTCCACCAAATCCTGGGTGGCACAGACTGCCGAGCCGCCATAGGCCCGGATGACCTTAAATATCTCTAGCAGATACTCTCCTGCCATTTCATTGGAGACCAGCAGTTTCCATGCCTCATCAATAAAAATGGTTTTTTCCACCGTCCGGTCTTCCTTCGCTTTCGCCCAGACAAAATCCAGGGCAACGAACATTCCAAGGAGCAGGTCTCCGGATAATTCCGAAATATCCAGCACCACATATTTATTGGACAGATCCACGTTCGTCTGCTGGTTAAAGGTCGAAGCGGAACCATGTACCAAGCGGTTTAGGATGTTTGCCATTCTCCGACATTCGTCTTTACGCAGAAGCACTTCATGCAAGTCACCTAAAATGGGCATCTCCTTATAGCGCTCCGGATGTTCCCGATCTACAAGGCTTTGGTTATCATGTGTAATCCCTTTCTCCCCATAGGTCAGAACCAACGCTTCATCCAAAAGCTGCTTCTCTTCATGGCTTAGATCCGGTATCAGTAAGCTAAAGAAAATATGCAGGCTCTGGATCTTTAAAGCCAGTTCTGAGCGTTCCACCGTATACCCATCTAAAAGATCACTTGCGGAGGTATCTGCAGGCCGGATCTCCATCACATTGATGCAGTTGGGAGACGCCGGGGAAATCTGGATAAACGCACCGCCTGTATTGGTACATGCCCTGGCAAACTCATGGCCTTTATCTGGAGCAATGATAAATACCTGTACATTTTTTCGCCGTAAGCGCAGCGCCATCAGCTGCATGGTAAAAGTCTTTCCCGCGCCGGAAGTTCCTAAGATTGCGATATTCGCGTTCTTATAAATCTTGGTGTTAAAGATATCCACAATGACCAGGGAATTGTTTGCCTTATTGACTCCCATCAGGATTCCATCCTTGTCCGACATTTCATAGGAAGTAAAGGGATAACAGCTTGCCACGCCCGAAGTCAGTACATTTCGCTTTGACCGCTCATAAAGCTTCTTATCCAGGCTTAAAATCGGCAGGGACGATAAAAACGCCTGTTCCTCCCGAAACAGACAGCCCACCGTTCCTATATCCTGGGAATTTAAGAGTTTCGTCATCTCCTTGACCCGCCATTCCACTTCCTTTGCGCTCCGCCCGGTAATGGTGATCAATGTACTCATATAATAGAAATCCTCACTGCCGCTTAAGCCCCGTTTCAGATAATACCCGGCATGTATGGATTCGCTTAGATCGTCAAAGTCCGTGTTGGTATCATAAGTTTCTTTGAGCTTGGAGCGGTTGAGCCGGATACGTCTGCCGATCCGCTCCATTGACCTGCTCTTATCCTGCCGGAAAAAGAACAGATCCACGTCAATCCCCTCCCCTGCATTAATCAGCAGGGAAACCCAGCCTGCCGGAACCTTTGTCCGGTATTTATGGGAAGGGATCATCAGATAACTGTAATACAGCCCATCCATTACCACGAAGTTTGGATGCGTAAAGTCAATGCTTTTTGGTGCCACCAGTTCTGTCACAGGTATATGCCGGATACTGTCCTCCCCGTTTTCCCGCCGGTAATACTCTGCCACCTGCTGTATACGTTCCTCTAAGGATTCATAGGTGCTGGTTCTCCGGTTCAAAATCTGGTACAATACATCTACCAGAAAACGGGTATCATTTTCATGCTCTAATACCACATTTCCACATTGTGACAGATATTTTTTCGCCGTCTGCATGACGGAGCGCATATAAAGGATCATATCCCTCTCCGCAGGATTTTTGTTATTGTTGTAGGACTGATATTCGAAGATCAAAAAGAAGCGCCGTGTGACTGCTTCCTTGCGTCCAAGCGTCTCGATCAGCCCTGCGTAATCCTCCTGTAACAGCCGGACACGTTCATCACTCTCTTCTGCCGCTTCCTCCTTGATCTGCTCAATATATTCCGTAATGTCCGCCTTTTTGGAAATCACCTTAAACTGCATTTTCACCGGCGCAATCTTCAGGTAAGACATAAACGACATCATGATGCCCCGCTGTTCCGATGAAGAGCGCAGTAAAAAATTAATCGGCAGTATTTCAATCAGTTTGACATATCTATGGTCTGATGTAAGGATGATCCCATTCTTAATCTGCCGGATGGGAAGATAGGAAGATGCCCAGGTGATGGGTAGCAGATCCGGCTCCGGCTCTTTTTCTTTCTTTACTTTTCCGGACTCCGGCTTTCTTTTCTTCTCTTCCTCGTTTTCCTTGATCCGCCCGGATCTCACCAGTTCCTTTTTCAGCTCCTTTTCTTCGCGTATCTGGAGCTTACGCATCCGATCTTCTTCCCGGAGCTGTTCCTGTCTAAATCTCTGCTGCTCCCTGCGGCGCAGTTTTTCTTCCCTTTCGTTTTGTTTTTCTGCCGCTTTCGCTTCCCGTAGTTTTTGTTTTAACTCTCTTACTTCGTTTCCCATGATTTCCGCCTCCTCTCTGGCTCTTCATTCTCTGCTTCTGAAGCCTGCGGTTTCTTTTCAGCCTGTATTTTCCATCCGGGGCTGTGAGAACCCTGCGCCTTTTCAGATACTTCATAAACTGGAACAAAAAAGAAGTCAGGCTCTCTCCCTGTACTCCCAGTACGGCAAAAATAACAACCGGGATGACTACGATCACCCCGGCATAAATCCTTCCCCGTATGCTCCAATCCATAGAAAACAATATCCGCAGTAAAAAAAGCCCTAAAAAGCCCGCTTCAAAAGCATTGCGAAACCGGACCCGGCCGGAAAGAATGGTTCCCTCCTGTGCAAAATTCGGTGGAATGGTATATACGTCCATCCGTTCTCTCTGTGCGATCTTAAGCACCTCCTGTCAAAAACCGCAAAAATCTTCACCGCTCATTCTAGCAGGGTGATTTTTCCAGTTTCTATTGGTATGTATTCCTCTGATTTCTGATCAGGATTCCCGCTGATAGTATCAGCATCAGGATCACCCCGATTAAAATATTTTTTGGCTTTCTGTACTTGTTCTCTGCGTTTCCTTTACTTAGCGCTTCTTTGCTGATATCCATTTTTTCTTTCACTGGTTCCTTTTCGCCTCCATTTTCTTCTATTTTGATATGTTCTGTCTGGCTCTCCAGAAAACTTTCTTCATCCCCGGCATCCTTCGGATCATCCGTCTGTACTTCTCCTATTTTCAGGCCGACTATTTTGATACGCAGGAAAAGCAGTCCGTTTTTCTCCATCTGAAACCATTCCTTTGGATATTCCACCGTATAAACATACTGAGAATCGGCCGCCTCCGCATTCTGGATACGGTATACACCACCGGGTGCCGGGACATTCATCTCGTACAGGTTATCCGCCGATAAAACAAATTTCTTGGAAACGCCGTTTTCTGACTCAATCGTGACTGAAATTTCCCCGTCAAATCCCGCAAATGCTTCGGAACGCAAAGCAATCGCCCCCGAATCCTGCTCCGTCGGGGTATAATATTCTTCTGCCTGGTCACGGTTTTCCCAGTTGTCTGCCTTTTTCTGCACCATCCCATTCTCATCAAACAGCACGTACTTCCCTGCCTGCCCTGTCGTATCATAAGCCCAGACACCTATGATCCGGTTTCCTTCGCTGTCATAGCCCCCGCCGCACTCCCACCTGGTAATCTCAGGCAGATTCTCCGGGATTTCATCATTTGCGGATGCACGGGTTCCCCAAAAGCCAACTATGAAACAAAAGAAAAGAATCCTGATAAACATTTTTCGTTTTCCACACATCCTGCCATCCTCCTTTACTTTCCAATAATCCAGAATGCCCCTTCACTTAAATCCCGCCCATAGGATTTGATCGTGTCCACACTGTAGACTTTTGCTGTCCTCTCTCTGCTGGCACAGTCCGCAATGGTAATATAGCCGTCCCTTGTTACGCCTGTCAGGACGATAAAGTGGCCGCTGCTGCCTCCCGTAATGGTATACGCTTCGCAGATCTCCACCACCATCTTTCCATCCTTTAATGCCTGAACCACATCTCCCATTCGGTCTTTTCCCACACGCTCGCAGGTCAGGCCCCAATGGGCGGCCGCATTTGGCGGAAAGGAATGGGCGGTACCGGCTCCTGACACGTACTCTCCGTTATTGATGGCAAACGCACAGGTCATTTGCGGATTCACCGTTTCTCCTGTCAGTGTGGAGATCACAATTGCCATAGAGGTAGGGCCGCATCCCGCTTCTCCGATGGTACTGTCCCCATAAGGCAGGCTTCCCCAGGGTTCCTCCCCCTGGTTAAAATAAACCACCTTTTTGACTCCTTTTTCCACCGTATCGTAGGTAATGATATCCCCGGAGGCATCTATATTTCCAATATAGGAGTCGGAACCGCCGCCGGTCACAAAATCAGACCAGGAGAACAGGGAGAAGAACGATTCCTTTAAAGCATCCGCTCCCTCCTGCATCAGTTTTAGGACTTTCAGCACCAGTTCAAAGGTACTCTGGCTTGTTACATATTTATATTCATATCCCTGTCCCGTAGATGACTGCCGGCTTAAAAGAAGCGCCAGGGTATATTCTACGGTTTTCACTTTTGCCGGGAACGTATCCGTTGTCACCCTCTCTCCGTCTGCCTTTAACTGTTCGTAAAGTTCCTTTTCCACCTCTGTCCTTCCCGAACCTGTCAGGTGATAGTATACGGTCTTGATCTGATCCGTCTCCCGTTCATCGGTGACCGTCCAGGAAAAGAATTTCTCCGCACTGCCTGCAACCGCCTCCTTTAACTGTTGGTATGAGCCGCTTAAATCCTCCGTGTCTCCCTCTGAATCTGCTGTTCCGAAGTTTTCTGGCTGCTGCTCCTGTATGGAAATGTAGCCCATCACTTTCTTTACATAATTCTGTGTCTCCTGAAAGGGCGGTATCTGATATCCATAATTGATCACGTTCCCCGGCCCGGCATTATAAGAAGCGATCGCCAGCTCTAACCCATTGGAATACCCTTGGAACTGCGCTAAGTTACTGGCTATATACTTTGCTCCGCCCATGATATTTTCACGGGCATCGTAAGGATTTACCCCCAGGGATGCCGCCGTGGTTGGCATAAGCTGCATAATGCCGATTGCTCCTACATAGGAGACTGCGTTTTGATTAAAACCCGATTCCGTCATCCCGATCGCTTTTAGGAGAGCGACCGGTACACCATAGGTATCCGCCGCTTCCTCAAAATAAGCATCATACTGGCTGGTAAGGTTTGTTGACATATCTCCCCAGTCACTGGGATAACCCAGAAAGGCATGGATGGTGTTTTTGTCCCAAATCTGGGACAACAGAAGTGACAGGTAATAGCTGACATTGTGCTTCAGCTTTGTCTCGTACTCGTCAACCACAGTCAGGTCATACTCTGGATACTTTGTTTCCTTATCTTCCTTTATTTCCAGCAGTTTTCCATCCCTGGCCTGCCTGATCAGTTCCAAAATCTCCCGCTCATATTCCTCCTGTTCCAGAATGGATTCTATACGGGTCTTTAGGTCTGACATTTGCGCGGACTGTGCTTCATTGGCAAAGGCATTCGCGTCTGCAAATCCCAGGTATGTGAGGATGATCCCAATCATATTTACGATCAGAAACATCCACAAGAAAACTGCAGCAAAGATGCCGGCGATTACTTTCCAAAAAATCCGGCTTGTTGCAAGTGTCCCAATCACAGTTCCCAATGGCCCGCCCAGTGCCGTACCTGCCGCGGCTCCTGCCACTTCGCCTCCGCCTTTTGCCGCAGCCGCCACTGCATATGCCGCCTGTGAGGTCTGCGCCGCGATCTGCCCTATCTGGAGAGCCGTGTCTGCCGCCTGGTCTAAAGGGGAAGCCTCTATCCTGTCCTCCTTCATGTGCCCACCCCTTTCCTACATCTGCGAATCCTCATTTTCCTGCTTTGGATTCCTTTTTTTCTTCTTTTTCAGTTCCTTTCTTGATTTTGGCACCTCCCGGATTTTTCTTTCCTCCGTAATCTTCCGGTATTCCTGTTTCTTCGTTTCCGAAGAAGCGCTTCGGCCTGCATCTGGATTTTGCTGCGCATGCTGCCCGCCTGTGCCAGAGTTTTCCGGTCTATACCGCTCATTTGTACCTGAATTTTTTGAAGCGGTTTTTTGGCCTGTACCGGCATTTTCCTGCGTATACGGTCTGTTTATATTGGTCTTTTCCTGTGCATGATGCTGCCCTTGGCTTGCATTTCTTAGAACATCCTGTTGGCCTGTGCTGACATTTTCTGGTCTATAGGGCCGTCCTGCATCGGATTCTGCCGGGGTACGCTGTTGATTCATACCAGTATTTCCCGAAGGATACTTCTGCCCTGGCAGGTCAAAGCCATGGTAGCCCAGACCATTTACTTCTTCTCCCGCCTTTATGAATGCCTGCGTATCTCCAACCGCTGCCTTAGAAAAACCATGTTCTGGCGGATTTCCCGTAAAGGCATCTGATTCTCCATCTGAAATATGGACATTGCCGGAATCTATCGTCCCATCCGTTCCATAGAATCCGGTTCCATTCATGCCAGGTTCCAATCCCATCTCACCAAGGATTCCCTGTGTTCCCGCAGAATCATGTACACCGGATATATTACCGCCCGCCGAAATACTGCCATCTTTACTAAACGCATCCATACCGCTTCCCAGACCGGCATCTTCCACACTGCCATCCCCGGCCAATGTGCCGTCCAGGTTCATATCGGACTCTTTGATATCACCAACGGATGATCCGTCTGAATCTACCGGATAATCTCCTATTTCCCCGATCACATCCCCGCCAGTGCCAACGGTGTTTTCCATATTGGACTCATCCAAAACAGAATCCGCATCTTCTCCTTCAAAGGCGGAAAGTCCTCCGGATTCCAGATCCATGTCTGCCGCGTCTGTAAACTCTCCACTTTCCGGTACGTCTCCTTCCGGCATCATACCCATTTCTTCAAGTACACTTCCATCCTCCGCATCTGACAAGGCATCGAAATCTCCCGTCTGCATTTCCGACTCTGCGTTTGCTTCTTCCATATGGCTTCCTAAGTCTGCACCTTGTTCTGTCTGCGTGTTCTCTGTTCCAAAGCCCATGGGAATCGGACCGGCAGTTCCTGTCATGCCGGTATTTGCCATATAGGAATCGGTTCCTGTGCCAGTCTCCGTCCCACTGCTTTCTCCGTTTTTGCCAGAAGTATTCGTTGTCTGGCTGCTTCCCTTTCCCACGTGGGAAAAGACACGTCCGGCCGCCATGATCAGGCCCATTGCACCCATTCCCGTACTTGTCCGACCTAAGTTCACCCCTAAAGACGACATATACGAATCCAGCTTAAAGGTAATCTTACAAAAACCGACCAGACACAGCGTTGCAACAAAAAATTTTGTAAACCCGTAACTGCTGGCATTCAGGTTCCCATATCCGGATAAGAACATTTTCAGGCACCAGGAGTTTAAGATGATAAGGACCACTTGCCCTCCGAACATCTTCGACCAGGACGCGAGGATATTATTGGTTGCTTTTGCGCCTCCTGTCGCAAACGCCAAAGGCGCTGTATAAGAAAACACTCCCAGAAGTACATACCGCTCTGCGATCACAAAAAGCATTTTTAGATAGTTCCAGGCTACAAAAAACTGCATGATCAGCTTCAGGATCAAAATATTCAGGCTTCCGATTCCAAGTACGGATGTCACTGCCTCCAACGCGGAGACATATTCCGAAAAACTGCTCACCTCAATCTCCGTTCCCGCAATCCACTGATAAGGCGTTCCGGCCACCGTCAGGATATAATTAATAAACGGCTTTGCCGCTACGATAAAAAACATACAGATACCGCTCCTGCACACCAGCTCAATCGGGTCTTCGCTTGCTATCCCCGCTTTCCCAAACATGCTTTTTAACAGCTGCCAGACGCAGATCAAAAGAAGAACCGCCATTCCCAAAGGCATGATCGCGTTAGAATACAATGCCCCCACTATAGAAAACAATTCCTCAAACAGACTCAGATCGCAGGACAGAAGCTCCGTAAACATGTCCGTGATCAGGGACATCATATCTACAATAAACTGCGAACACTTCTCCCAGATGCTTTCCATCAATAAATCTAATAACCAACCCATGTGTTACCTGTTAAGGCATCCCCCTTTCTGCCGGGAGAGCTCCGGCGCGCTTATTTTTATCCGGCTCTGTCAACCGCCGAACATACTCTGTGGAATAATACTCTCAAAATACGTTACGATCGCTCCAAGCGTCATCAAAGCCGCCCAGCATATCACGATCCTTTTCAGCCATGCCCTGGACTCATCCACCGTCCGGCCTGATTTTGAGAAATTCATCAAAAGCAGGCAGACTGCCGCACAGACGACCGCTGCCACAGTTGCGATACCGGCTACATCCTTATAGACCGTCTGCATCGCGTTTTTCGCCACCTCAAAGATATTGCTGGCAAACACAGGCGTAGCGGATACCGCCAGTAATGTGACCGTAAGAAATGCCGTAAACGCAAACCGGGGAATCAGTTCCATACGCTGATTCCCCGGTTTTTGTACTTCGGTATTCTGTTTTCTGATATTTTTTGCCAATAGGTTCACTCCCTTCTCTCTGTTTTTAATACGCATACCATAAACTACGATTGAAAGTTTTTCTGCATGCGAAGGCATAAAAATAGACAGCCCCTTTGTTACCGGCTGTCGGTTTCTTTGTACTGTTCTGCGGCTCTCCATGCACATTCGTCCATGCACAAAACTTTACTTTACCATTGTATACTGGATGAAATTGTATGTCAATATCGCGGCAGACGCAATGCAGTCGCAATATAGTCGCAATTTTATCCTGGCACTTATTATTACAGGGATGGATTTCTCCACCCCTGTATAAATTAAATTTTATTCACAGAGTCTTAGAAATTCTTAACAAATACTTTCGCTTCATCTTTTGTAAACTGATATTTCTCTACCAGTTTACTTATAATCTGTTCTTCCGGAATGGCAAACGACCTGAGACTGTCAATCAATACTTTGATTCCTTCTGCTCTTTCTTCTTTTCGTCCCTCAGTTTTACCTTCTTCTCTTCCTTCTTTTCGTCCTTCGGCTCTTCCCTCTTCTCTTCCTTCTACTCTTCCTTCTTCTCTTCCTTCTTCTAATAACATCTGCGCAACCTGTGTCATACGTATTACCTCCTTAATATACTTCGCCGTACTGGAATCAATAATTTTATCAGCAAACACCAAAATCCCCGATAAAACAAACATCTGTTTTTCTTTATCCGTAATCTTCTTGGCTAAATGAACCGCATCCTTTACAGCCTCCTTTTTGGCTTCCTTTCCCTTGTAAGTAAGCGGAAGTATGATAAACTGCATCATTTCATCATCTGATAGCGACATTCCGTTTTCTAATTTTTTCTCTAAGCCACTCCGTACGCTTTTAGAATCTATCTTTCTTAAGTACGCTTGTTCCAGCCTTAATGTCAGGCAGTCCACATGAAATTCATCCGCAGCATGCTCTACATCTGCCGTATAAATTACGATCATACGGATATGCTTTGCTTCCTGACCATATCTTTCTAAAATGCGCACAACATAATTCAGATATTTCAAATAGTTTTCCCACTTTACCGAGCTTTCGTAATCTATAATCGCGACGGAACCATCTTCTAAAAGAAACAGGTTGTCAATCCGCATCTCATTGACTTGAATCGCGGGAAGATTTGTAGGTAATATCTGCTTTATCTTTGGAACATCAATTCCATATACCTTCAAAGACTTCTCCTTGAAATTCTCTGCCATGATCTTAGATAAAACATCTTTGTTATGGTATGTAATCTCACTTTTGTTTTTCTCCATGTTTTCTCTCCTAAGTAATGCCCTTGCATAACTTTCGTCTTTCTACTTTCATATTATAGCAGAAAATGAATTAAATTACATCATTGTTTGTCTGTTAATAGAATTCTTATACAGGATTTTCTTTCTCTTTTCCTCCGTATTCCAATTTGGCGGTAAAATGATATCGCCGCCCTTGACATATTTCCCATCATCATCACACTGTACCTTGACAGGAAAATGATATAAGCTTGTCAAAGTGAATTCCATATAAATCTTTTCGTTTTCATAATATATTCCAGACGCATGCCCTCGTCCTTTTAACGGATATCCACGCTCTTTCACCAGCCCGTCAGACAACAATTCATCCGAAACAGTAAATCCATATGGCTGCTCTTCGTCAAACGTAGTATAAAAGTCCACCTCATGCCAGGTAATATTCCTCTTAAAAAAATAGGTAAACTCCATTCCACTCATCCACTGAAACCACGATACTCCGCACAAGGGCAAGAGCTTTCCTTTGCACTCTGCCAGGTCTCCAAGTCTACATGGTAGTGGTACTCTCATACTGCGTTTCCTCCTTCTGTTTCCACAATTTTAATCCTGCTATCCACATAATGAAAGAATGCTTCCTTGTACTCTGCTTCCGTAAGAATAAACAGGTTCTCCATCTCATTACCAAACAGTTCAACATTGGAAAACTTTTTTACGAGCTTTGAGTTTGAGGTAATCTCTAATGTGTATAAATGAACAAACAGCTCCCCCCTCTTTACAAAAGCATGGCTGATTTGCCCTAACCCTCCGTCCATCTTCCATTTGAAATAAGCATTTTTCAGCTTTTCTGTATAGAAGCTCTCCATACTTGCCAATAAATGATTTTTGTTTTCTTTCTCCACTGCCAGTCTTTCTTCCAAGGCCTCCATATCTTTCAGGCAGCACTCTAACTTCTCAGCAAATGGATTGATTATCGTATTCATAGTTTTCTCCTTCTCAATATCAACACCTCCGGGAAACAATTTCTTTTTCTTTTGTAAAACCATTGATCTTATCAATGACCGTCTGCAGATCATCACTATAAAAAGCCCTGCATCTACTCCATTCTAAGCCATCATTATAACTTTCGTGAATGTACCATTTTCCCGTCCCTTTTCTGGCTCTGTATTGCAGATTCTATAAAGACTGTTTCCTATCTTTCTATCCCTGTTATGCGGGCCAAAATTTTCCAGAGTAATCATTTTTTCACCTCTCTCGCATTTCACACGAAACTTTGCATCGGCTAAAAAGTCCTTATCTCACTCCACTTATTGTAACCATGCTTCCTGCGACAGATTGTTCAAAAACCTGTCCAAATGTATCACTTCTTTACACCATTGATCACGAAATCCGATTCCTTCTTTGCTTGTCCGCAGATAACAGATTCCAGAAGTTCTCTAAATTCTCCTACTCCAATCGCTACAATAAACTTCCCCGCAGCAAGCTACGGGGAATCAGACACGTGAGTGATTAAAACACGTTAGAACCAATTCTTCATTCAAATCATCAAGCATCTTATCACATTCCGCGCATAGGACGCCAAAACATCATTTTAAATTAAAATAATTATTATTTTATAATTTTTGAATCAATAGAACATTGATAAATGCTGGGATTATGACACTAAAAATTAGAATAAATTCTGCTTTTAGCAGAGATTTTTGCAAGAATTACATATAGAGTTTCTTTAAGGCAATCGTACCGCTGGTGCAGGGCAATAAAGGATTGATATATCCAGAAACATTGTCTGGCTGCGTCAATCAAATTGTCCTTTGTGAGTCGTTTGAGTGCTTCTTTACTCTCGTCCTCCGCAGAATCATCAGAGTATCCCAAGGGAACCCAGGCCCGTTGGTAGGTATCATATCCATGAAGTCCTCTAAAGTATTTTCCCGCTCCGACTGCTACAAAAAATAAATCGAAACACTCTGGAATCCATGCTTTATTCAAATCGTCAAGCATCTTATCACATTCTGTGCATAGGTCACCAAATATCATTTTGAATTTAAAAGCTTCCTTCTCATCCCCATCCAAGTCATTAATCAATGTAGAATCATTCGTTTCATAATACCGGCGGACATCTCTGCATACTTTCTGAATCTCCTTTAATTCCTCGTAAATTCTCCGTATATTCAAATCCTTGACGGCCATATCTTTATACTTAAGCTGCATTGCTTTTTGCTGTTTTGTTTCCATGGTGTCTATCATCTCATACCTCCGTTAATGCTCCTAAATCCAATAGCAAAAAGACATTACTGATTTTCTAAATTAATCAGTGTCTTTCTATCCGTTTATCTACTGAAATCTTATTGGGATCTTAATGTCATCCTTCACCTTTATTAAGCTCTATCTACCAAATTCAATGGAACTGTTTTCGCCTATCCGGATTATTGATTCATCAAATCAAATACCGTTAATTGAATTGGCTGCTTCTGCTCTTCCGTCCTCTTTTTTTCCCTCATTTTTTCCAACTCTTCAATCCGCTCCATATGAAGCCACTTATCGGCATGAATTCGATCAATGGAAGATGGTTCCAAGTTCCAATATCCTACCTCCAGGATTTTTTCTTCTAATTTTCTAATCTTTTTCTCTCTGGCTTTATTCCGCCGGATTTTCTTTTCTTCCGCTTCTCTCTTTTTTCTGTCTGATTCATGCACCACAGTGTTCCCGGCTTTGATATCCTCTAAATCCTGTAACAGATCCCGGCCTTCCCTTTGCATGGCCCGGATATTCATGATTTCCACAGAATAATCATACCCATACCACTCAGCAAAGAAAATCTTTGTATGGTATTTATTCAATTTTACGAATTGGATCAGATCATTTTTGCATAATTCAACATACTGTCTGCAGATATCCATACTGACGGAACGGTCAAACATCTTATTCCCTTTTGTGATCGTAGCAAACCGTTGGCCTTCAAACAATGTGCCATCAAGACTGTAATCCCTTCCAGATTCCTTTACATCATAAAACACATTTCCTCTTTTTTCATCCAGAGTTTTTCCAAGTACCGGGCAGTATCCACTGCACCGCATACGGACACAACTTTCCGGATCATAATGCATTTTCCATTCCTGAGTATCCCTGTCAAAATACATATGCGTATCACATGTCCGGTTATTTTTCTGTAGTTGAAAACTAATCTTCTTTTGCTCGATCTCATCATCATGCAGCTTTAAGATATTTTCAACACTGCCTTTATATTGATATTCTTCCTCCACCATATGCACATTACATTTACCACGCAGAGCGACATCATCCTCGTTCTGCAAAAGCTCATGCTTCCGCTTACAGTCTTTCTTGTTATGAGGACAAAAAATAAGAGGCATATCATCTTCATAGGTCCAGTTTAATCCCCTGTACATCATACCACTCTGACATCGAAGGCCTTTACATTGCAGGCCGCACGGAGTTTTAAACGTCCTTTCAAATATATACCAGTTCTGGTAAACAAATCCTCCATAAAAATTATCGAGAAGATTCCCTTTACTAAAGCAGGAGCTCTCCCGAATTGTTACATAGTCTGGATAGTCTTCTGCGGTATAGCCTTCTGCCAAAAGACGCTGTGTCAGCAGATTATATTTTTCTTCCATAGTCAATCCTCAAAGTCCAATACAAGGACGCATATCAAAATAATGTTCAAATCTCTGCCGTAGATCTTCAACTTTTTCATCATACTCCTTGGCTACACATTCCTCACAGACCGGATATTTATAAGCCAGTGTTTTTGATATTCTTTTATCCCAGCTATTTAACCGGCCTCCGCAAGAATTGCAATATTCATCTAACCATTTTACCTGCATCTTATCACCTCAGATTTTCTAATACACATCATCAATCTGTATGCAGCCACAGCAGATAACTCTACTTATTGCAACGGCTACATACAATCTTTCTCTTTGCGTCTAGCCCTTTTGAATCATTGGAAATTTTAACCTCAAAAATCGCAGTAATCTCTCTGGATAATCCGGGGGCAAAATATCAGAGCCTCTCTGCATTCCTAAAAGCACATCTCCTACAATAAAACTCCCATGCTGGTCTGCCCCATAGAGCCAGGATGCACATGCATTTAACGGCTTGTTTTGTATTAAACCGGATTCATCCACCAACATCACGACCATATCTCCAAAAAGCTCATACATACGCTGTGTCTTTACGGTTTCGATACAATCCGCATGCAATTCCTTCTCCCGGTTTTTAAGGCTCCAACTCGGAAGCTCTACCACTGATATCCTGTTTTCTGTTGTAATCTTCACAGTTTTGACCAATTTCAATCCCCCCTCATGCCGCCGCAGGCAGAACGCCTGCGTTTTCCATTCCAAATTCAATACAGTACCGGATACGGTCTGTTTCAAATTTGATATGCTCATCCGTCACCTCTACCACACGCTTTACCATTGCTGTTTCTTTCCATGTTCCATTACTAAAGTACTTCGCTGTCATGCCTTTTAATACCGGATATACAACTTTCCCATGGATAAATATAAATCGTTTCTGCTTCATTCGTGTTCCTCCTTCCCTTTGTACGTTTTTCTAATCCCGGCTTTTTTTGATATCACCTGTCTCCTTTCTGGTGCCTGTTCCCGGCTTCCCCGCTTCTAAAATTTCACAGCTTTGCATCTAAGCAAAAAAAGACACCGATTATCGTCTAAAAATAATCAGTGTCTTTCTATACTGTTTGCGCGCAGAAATCCTGCCTAAATTTTAGTCCGGGCCATTGCCAAAACAAAATTTGATCTTTCAGCCTTCTATGCTGAAAAATATGTAACAAATACATTTTATATCAATATATTGTATTTGTCAATTTTATTATCGCAATATATTGTATTTAATATATTTTGACCGATTCCTATGCTTCTGAATCGCCCAGATCATTTCCGTATTTTTCAATGGGAAATTTTAAGATACAGCGCAGCATGGTATACACAAACTCCTGATAAAGGTCTTCGTCAAATATGCCACCCACGACTGCGTATTTTACCATCAGAGGACGGTACATTTCCACAATCTCCATCGTTGCCTTTTTATCATAGTTTCGGGCTCTCTCCAACCGCTCTTTAAACTCCATTTTTTTTGCCTCCTAATATCTTACGTATCTTTTTCACAGCATTGTAATAAGTGTTTTCAGCCTTCTTTTCAGCCATTCCCAGAATCCATCCAATCTCCCGGAATGTTTTTTCATAAAAGATACGCAGCACAAGTACATTTTTCTGCTCCTCTGCCAATGAAGTGATTGCCTGATAAATCCGGTAATCCCCAATCTGATCCAGAAGCGCCCTGCTTTCTATGACACCATGAAAAAGCCTGCCGGATAATGCGTCCATCTCTTTTAGCAGGTCTTCCATATCCTGTCCCGGGATTGCCAGTTCCTCTTCATAAGCGGTCTCATTTTGCTCTACATTCCATTTCTTACTCAGATAATGCCACTTCGTATTCTTCACGGCCTGTTTTACATAAGCACTGAAACGATTTTTCAATTCATCTGTTTTATATTCCATTTTTTCCTCCTGAAAGTTTTCTTAAAAAGTCATCTGTTTCACCGAAAACTCCAGGCGGTGGACGCGCATGAAAAATACCTTTGCGCCATTCCTTGAAATATAAAGTTTTTCCCAAGTAAATCCCGAAATAGCTGCTATCCCCAGCAATCCGGTATAAAAGTAAACAAAAAAGGCTGTCAGGAAATGCTCCTAACAACCTGGTATTACTATAATCTTCTATTACTCTTGATAACAAGAACCTGCTCCCCTGGTTCTAAGATCGAATAATAGATTGCCAGCCCCTTAAAACTGCACCACTTCTTTTATACTTTATTTCGATAAAGTGTTTTCCCCATTTCAGCGTACCCCAGAACTGGGGACTGAATTCTTACATTTTACTTACTTTTCTGTCTCCTGAAATATTCACGGCATTCTCTCCCTGCTCCTTTCTGTCCAGAAATTCCTGAATATCCCCGTCAAAGGATGCCACTTCATCAATTACAAACTGCTCCATTTTTTCAAAATTGTAATCAATTTCTTCGGAAGTCATGCTGTCCGCTTCCTCCCTCTCCTGTTCGATAAAATCCATCAGTTCGCTTTCTTCCATGCCCCTTTCGTACTGATACCCGCATTCCGGGCATAGCCGGAGACGTTTCGGTACAGAAGCCTGACACTTCGGACACGTTTTAAACTTCCGCTTTTCCAATTCCTCTCTGGTAATATAGATGATTTGTCCCAAACAGCTTCCCACCATGACTGCACCTCCTGCTTCCCAGTGCCAACACTGTAATCCCAAACCCAATAACTGAATCATACTAAATCCGTAAAGGATTCCTGATCTCATTCTTCTTAACACCTCCATCAAAACAATTTACAGATTACTGTCCCGCATATATCTGCTTTCCCAACGCAGCCAAAAGTCCTTGAATCCAGAGAAACGCCCTGATTATCCCCTATCAGAAAATACTGATCCGGAAGCAGAAAAATCTCCTGCTCTTTTTGCCCTCCGATAACCACTTCCGCTGCTTCCTGACCATTCAGATAAATTCTATCCTGATGAACCGTGATATTGTCTCCTTCTACGGCCAGAATCCTTTTTACTACCGCACAATCCAATTCCTGTATGTACGCCGTTACGATTGTTCCTTTTCCGGGTGTCCCCCACTTTTTCAATAAGAGCACATTTCCCTCCTGAAACGTGGGTTCCATAGAGTCTCCATGCACATAAGCAATTCCAAATAGCGCCTGAAAGATCATAACCACAAGAACAGCAATCGTGACCGGCCCTATGATTCTTCTCACACTTTGTTTTATATCCGTTCAAATCCCTTCCTTCTTTATTTTCTGTGATTTTTTTATTTACGCCTGCAGGTACCAACACCTATACCTGCATAGTATTGATAAAAGCTGCAAGCGTAAAATACCTATCTACAGGTCAAGCAAGAACATTTATTCCATATCATCAAACATTGCGTAGTTCTGCATCATCAGCTCTGCCTCTTCCTGATCCATTTCTTCATTCCCTCCACTGCTTACCTGGATCAGTCTGTCTATCGTTCTTTCCTGCCTGTCTGCTGTGGGTTCTGTTAAAACTTCCTCACTTCTTTTTGCTTCTCTTTTCTTAGATTTATCAATAGCCGGTATTTTTCCATCCTGTAATTCCCAGTACGCCAGTATTGCCTTCACCACATATCTTGCCTTTTTCCTGCCGCAGTTGTTCAAAAACTCACTTACCCGCCGATGTTCTTCCTCAGTTTCATCAAATTTCAGGTTAAAGCGGTATTCATTCTGCTTTCCCATAAAAGACCGCCTCCCCTCTTAATGGATGTTCTTGTCATAGAGATACTTCTTTTTATATCCCAGTACATTCACCTTGGAATCATTGATCACATAATACTCTCCCTGATATCTTCCCCAGACTTTTTCAATGATCTTCGATAGCAAAATCGAACCGCCGCCAACAAAAACTGTCACTGCCACTCTCAGGTCAATCCCGCATTCTTTAAGCATTCCCAGGGCATCCGCCATATGTTCCTGGGCAAGCTCGATCACCCGCTCTTCAATCCCTCTGTCATACAGGGAAGTTTCCCCCAGAATGATTGCGTCCATATCATTTTCCTTCAGATCCAGGTCGTATTTCTCACGGATGCCTTTGTTGATACGCTGATACATAGAGATCACCCCTCTGCTGGTAGAATCCGTATATTCCCAGGAAATCACGCCCTTCTCCAACAGCATATAATCTAAGGTAAACCCGCCGATATCCAACAGCACAACTTTCTTCTTAAATAAATTCAGCTCCCTTGCAACATATAGATACGCTGCGTATGTCTGCATATGAACATATACATCTGAGAAGGAAATCCGGTAGGTCATTCCCATATACTCGAAATTCACGACTTCCCCTCCACGGTAAAAATATTCCCTGAATTTTTTGTACTGCCCGCGGTAATACAGCGGCGGAAGCCCCACCACCAGATCTATTTCCACAACTTCACCCTGCAGGAATAATCTGGGCGGTTTTAGTTCCCTCAACTCCTTTGCGACAGCAAACAAGGTCAGGATATAATAACGTTCATCCACCGCTTTATCCGGAAGGTATACATTCCTCTCCGGACTCAGGCGGTAATATCTGCCCTGGTATTTTACCGCTTCCTCCCCTTCCCCCGGTATATCTTCCAACACAGATATCCCTGAAGGGAACTCAAAATGCTCTGTCTTGATGGCTTTGTTTCCTGTATCGATCGGCATTACTAACATCTTAAATCTCCTTTCCGGTGCGAAACCTTATACATTTTTCCTATTGCGCATTGTAGGCGCATTAAGGATTAGCACTTACTATAAAATTTTTGCGATTTCCAAGTCAACAGAATTTCTAATCAGATTCATAATTATTTTTAAAATATTCCATGATTTTTTTACTTTCTTCCTCATAGCCCCACAAAATACTGCTGACTGTATCAAAGGCCTGTTCACGCCATCGAAAATATGTAGCCCGGTGAATCCGGGTCAGCTTTGGAAAATGCGGCTCCAGCTTGTCCAGGATTTCCTCAATATTTTCCG
>Ga0073906_1002033_pt1 | contig 28377 bp, 22 predicted proteins | sample Inofromicrocosms_FD_65485 | JGI IMG/M metagenome (GOLD analysis project Ga0073906, IMG submission 65485) | Mouse cecum microbial communities from Vienna, Austria - Inoculum for glucosamine and mucus D2O microcosms | ecosystem: Host-associated > Mammals > Digestive system > Large intestine >...
GCAATTGCGGTAACCGGCAGCAGGGTAAAAATTCTGGGCCGTACCGGTACCTTTACGACCAAGGGTGGTAGAATTCCAATTGAACACACCGGAAGTCGTACTAAGATTGCTCCATGCATCCTGAGGAGGAACACGATAGCCCGGAGGACACGGGTCATAACACGATTTCTTACCCTTATTACCATTACAACCACCAGTCGAACCTGTAGCACTCCAACCAGTACCCCACAAATCATCATTCCTTGTTCCGGAAATCCAGTCATAAGGGGATGCGGTAGCGGTAATAAACGTCATCGGATGCTTTTTAGCATAATCAATAGTACCGACGCTTGACGAAACAGCGGCAGTAGTCCACGTACCACCACCGTAAGTCGGTGCAGTATTGGCTGCAAAAGAAGTCTGATTACCGAATGAAATACCGGCCGTCGGATTGACGCCAATGAACGGGTCCTTGCGGCCCCACTGGTAGTAAAGCCCGAATCGACCGACCGTTCCTTCAGCAGAAGTACAATCTGCACCCAAATTGTATTTCATGAACTTGTAATTTCCCTGATACCATGAAGCATCCTCTGCCGGATTGCACTGAGTCGACCAAATATGCCAACTCCACAATACGTTTTGCTCGTTCCCAGGCGTAGTCGTATCGTAAACAGCGATCACAGCATTACCCTCGGTAATAGGGTCGCCCGACTCACCGGCCGTCGTGAAATACACCCAACCATTTTTGAGCTCCACGCTCTTGATGATTTTCTGAGCTCCATTCGTCTCCCACAACACTTTGACGGACTTGGGAGCGTTAGCGGCTACGGTTGCATTATTAGCCAAGTGCAGGGCATCGAACTTATAGGTCTGTCCAGCTTTCGACACCATGTAACAATTGGCAAACTCCTCGCTTTCGTCGAACGGATTCTTGCACAAGTCGGTAGCAACGACCACGCGCAAGTCGGTAGGATTATTGCCCTTGACGGTAGCCGTAATCGTATATTTATAGTTGCGTGCGATATTGAAATCGTTCGTCTTATTCGCACCGGGGAAAATCCGGAACGTGATATCGGTGGCAGGGTTCGAGCCGTCGTTGTACGAGCCGATGACCTCGATGAAAGTACTATGAGCCGGAGCCTTGCTTTCGCCCTTGTCTGTAGGAAGCGTAATCTCAGAAACGGTACCACGCAGATTCTCCGGCACATACCAACTATAAGCCTTGTCCAAGACCGCGCTGGATTGCTTAGCGTAATCGAAGAAGTTTGCGGTGGAAACGGGGGCGATCGTACCGGCAACCGGAGCCTTATAAGAAGTTGTGGGCGAAACCGAACACAACTGAACCGACTTCAACGAGAACGAATGACCCATCGGCACTTCCTTCTTGCAAGTGAACGAAATCTTGGCTACCATACGCTTCAACTCGATTTTCGGCTTGTCACTTGCTGACGGATCCTTGGTCTGACCGGTCCAACTACCGATCATCGGCAGACCGTTCGTAGTATCCACCTCGGTCGTCGTATCGAACGACAACGCCTCAAAAGTAGTAAGCGCATACTTATCCACCTCTGCGCTGTCGAACTTGGTCTCACCGACATTGGCGACGGCGTACACGGTGCTGTTGTCGCAACCGATCAAAGGCACGTCCAACGACGAAGCGGTCACGTCTTTGCGCATCGTCTTATAAACCAACTTACCTTCATCGCCGAACTGAAGAATCCACAGATTCTTCACTGCTTTCTCCGCATCCGTAGCCGAAGTATCGCCGGTAGCACGCGTAACCTCCGGCTCCTCGGGGAAAGAGAGCGTGACAGCCTCGTCGATGACCGAACGCGTCTCCATGCTGCCGAGCTCGGTAACGGGAGACTTCATACCGGAAACAGCCAATCCCAAGGTATTGGAAACGATTTCACCATTGCCGGGCTCGACCGGACCGGTCGGGTCGGCGGTTTCGAGATCCTTGCTGCATGCGGCGAACAAAGCACCAACCGCACCGACCAGCAATAATTTTCTGAAAACTTTCATAACAATGTCTGTATTTACAATATTCTAATATCTTACGATTCAAAACCTCTACAAGCGGAATCCGGAACAACCGCCTGCCGACGAACTAAGCCCCCAGGTCCGTATCCCAATCAGCGACACTCCACGTACCGAGTTCAACCGAACCGTGGAACCAATCGCCAATATTGACATCATTGGTATACTCAGCATCCCAATCCATCACCAACAGCGTCAACGACAAATCGCCGCCTTTCAACGTAATGAGGAAACAATACTGGTAACTGGGATCGAGCGACATGGCGGGAATATCAGCAAACACATCCTTGTTCGTGCTTGCATCGTTGAAATTGATAGTCATGTCCAATCTGAACGCCGATTCGCTTTTGGGCAGAACCACCGCCTTGCCTGCGAGCTTATAGGCCACACCATCCACGGAAGAAAAAATATCGCCTTTCATCTCGAAAGAACCGTCGTTGACAGCAGGAAGCGGCAACGCTTCGCAAAGCTTGGCCACAGCAGGTGACGGAGCGATTTTTGTGAACTTCGCAGACTTGATCGTTGTCTTTGTGACATTCTCCGCCTTACGGTCGATAGCGAAACTGATTTGGCTGCACCTACGCATCAACATATCGAGTTTGACGGTCTGCGTATAAGAAGGCGAACCGCTGGACAGATTGGGAGCGATCGCCACATCTTTCGTAACGGACGATGCGTGGTCGACACCGTGGTTGACAGAAACCTCCCAAGGCGACGCGATAGCTGTAGCGGGCGTGAGAGCATAGAAATCGTACTTGTCGGCCCGCAGACGAATCTGAGCGGGATCAGCCGTATTGGCATTGTCGACAGCCCCCGTAGCGGGATTGACATTGCAAGCCTCCAAGACCCGCACCTTGGTACCGTCGTCTTTCGTGTTCTCGACGACGACATAGGTAGCCTCGGCGACAAACTTATCGGCAGTAATATCGGCCGAAACAGCCCCCGCAGCCCGCTGGAAAGCCAAGACGCGGACCGTCGTACCGACGGCCAACTCCTCGGCGGCAGGCGCATCGGCCCTGGACGCGGGCTTGGCGGAAACAGAAACCCCGCCCAAAGCGAATCCTACCGCAACCCGGTCGCCCTCGGGCTCGGGCGCGACGAACTCGCTTTTCTTATGGCATCCGGTCGCTGCTGCCAACAACAAGATGAATAACGCTTTTTTCATAATCTCAAAAACTACAAAAACATGAACGAAACACCGTCGGCCCGACCCGTACGCGACCTGCTCCCTCCCGCACCGAGCCCGAACCGCAAGGCAGGAACCCGGGGGAAGACACGAAACACGCCGTGTGAAGCTACGCGCCCGGCCGAACGGGCAGTATTACATTTCGATATTGACGTTACCGCCGGTCTGCCACTTGCTGATGGCAGCCTTGGGCTCGATGGTAATAGCCGAGAAACGCAAGTAGATATTATAAGCGTAACCAGCCTTGAACCCATCGGCAGGCAAGGAAACTGCGATATCGTCGCGCTCACCGCCTTTCTCGGTCTCGATAATCAACGTGAGCTTACCACCCGCGGCGATAGGAGCAACCATGGCATAACCGCACTCCGTAGCGCTCTTTTCACGATTGGCCTGCTCGTCCCCATCGGCGGCAACCGACGAATCGAACGAAAACTCCAAGCCATCGGTACCGTAATCAATATTGGCATCGCCGGAAGCCTTTTTCTTGACCAAAGCCAAGTGAGCGGCCGTACCGGTGAAAGCGACCGTGGCGGGCAACGTAATCTCACACGTGGGCAACTGCTCCTTGAGCTTGATGGACTTGATTTTACCCCAAACCCCGGGTGCAGCGGCGTCGACGCCATAGGCGAAGAACCGCAACTGGGTGAGCTGATGGCTGAAGTGGAAAATCCGGTTGCCGGCGTCTCCATCGCTCACGTAAGTACCGAAACGCTTGTCCTTGCTACCCTCCAACTCCTCAGTCAACATGATGTCGTTCGAGCCGTTGACAGCAATCTCGATCACGCCGTTCGAGCCGCTCTTGAAAGCAGTCTGCGGATACCAACCGACCAACTTGGTGCTATTGTTGGACGCACGCGAAAGGTAGAACTTGGGGTCGTAGAACTTGATAGCGGTAGCACTACCGTCGGCCGACGCCAAAGTACCCTTCCACGAAGCGACGAAAGCCGAATCGACGTCCGAATAATCGGCGGGATACTTACCCGTAGTCTCGTCCTGGTCGATACGCGCGAAGCTGACGAACAACGGACCTGCGGAACCCTTGTCGACGACGCCACGCGAAAGCCCGGCCTTGACCTTAGCGGTAGAAGCCACTTCGGCACCGAGGGTGATTTCGACCCTCTCGCCGACAGGCGCAACGGGCGTGTCCAAGCTGGCCTTGGAACAACCGGCCAACGCCATGGCCGAAAGACCCATCGCCGAAAGAACGGCTTGTCTAACAAACGTTTTCATTGTCATATACTTTATTGAGTTATTTCCTTGGTGACTGTAAGGGGACATTCAACCCCTTACAGCCTGTATACACGTTCCGAAGCACTAAGTGCGTCTCGCGGAACGGAAAGCAGAACTACTGGATGTCGGCACCGCCGTTACCGCCGTTCTCCCATGCGGCAACGGTAGCTTGAGCCTGAATATCGGTAGCCTTGAAAGTCAGCGTAATCTCGAAGTACTTACCCTGCGTAGACTGATTGTAATCAGCATTGGTAGCATCTTTCAGCTCGATATCTACCGTATAAGCACTGGTATGCTTCGCGGTCTTCACAGCCAGCGAAAAGTCTTTCGTAGAGGTAGAAGGATTAGACAGCGGAGCTACCAACAGGTAAGCCACCGAAGTAGCGGTCTCCGTCAAAGCCACCGTCTGGGAGGTGAAAGCGTCGTCGGTATACTCGGGAGTAGCAGTCGCATCTATCTTGAAGAAATTGAACGAAGACGGATTGGACGTTGAAATACCGAAAGAAGCGGACATGCGGCTACCGGAAGTAGCATCTACACATTTGACGGTGATCTCATCGCGCAGGCTACCGGCGGCACCGGTCAACTGAATATCCGTAATATTACCCCAAGCATCAATAGCGGCCTGATCATTAGCCTTGACTTTCACGATGAGCTTGGTCAGCATGTGCTCGAATGCCAACGTAGGATAAGAGGGCGTAGCATTCTGCTGCGCAGATTTGCTGGCTTCTACCTGAGGAGCGACCATGATGTCCGACTTACCGTCGATAGTCGTCTTGGCAGAAGTTTCACCGGCCGACGTGGACTCGGTCCAAACCAGGTTATAAGGATAGAGACCGAACAGATAAACTTTATCTTGATCTGCGGGGAAGTACATCGAATTGGTATCAAAACCTACTTGGGTTGCGCTCGTGAAGACCATCTTGTTGGTGTTGCTGAAATTGCCATTGTAGGTCGGAATGTGATGACCGTCGACCAACTTACCCGAATAATCGCCTTTCGTAGTGGTCGCCCAAACCTTAGCTTCGAGCTGATGATCGTTGTCGATGGTGCTGCCCTCGAAAGGAGCACGCGTCGAAATGCTCAGCGCGGTCGACTTGGCCAGAATTTCTACGTCGCCACCGTCAATGTTGGGACGCTCTGCCAATTCGCTCTTCGAGCAACTTGCCATAGCTGCTACGGCAAGCAGAGAGAAAAACAGTTTTTTCATAATAAAAAGATTGATAAAGAAGTTAATAAATGATTTTCCGTGTTACTATAATATGGTTTTAAGGTTCGTTCTGCTATTGGATGACGGCCGAGCCGGTTCCGGCGAGCTCCCAGGGGATAACCACCACCTTGGCGAAGACCTCCACCTTCTCGTTGAAAGTCAGCGTAATCTTGTACGAGTGTCCGGCGGCAAACGCGAGCTCTCCCGTAGGCTTGATTTCCACATCGGGATAGGCATGGCCTGCAATTTCAAGCCGGATTTTGAACGACGCCAAGCCGGGCTGCAACATGATTCCATCGCCCGCAGCCAACGGGTTCTTGTCGACGAGCGTGATATTCTTGCCCTCGATGCCGGGAACTTTCAATTCGGTCGGCGTCGACCACTCTCCGAAAGCACCCGATTCGATATTCATCGACGAAACGGTATTCGCATTCTGGATGACGATATTTTCGATAGTCTTGCCCGTCAGCGCCTCGTTCACATCCTGAATCTCGAACTTGAGCTGCGTGAGCGCATGGCTGAAAACCAAAGACAGAGGAGTAGTATTGTCACGACTGCCCACCACGGGCGCCGAGTACAGAATATCGTCGGAACCATTCAGCGTGAAACGCAGGACCGGAGCCTTTCCGGTGGCCGGAGCATCGAGAGAAAACCGAACGCCGTCGGCATACGGATAGTAGGCACAGAACTTAACGTAATGCGCAGGGTCGGCGGGATAATAATAGATACCGTCCCATGAGATTGCACCCGAAGCCTCGACCGCAGTCGACCGGACGTTGTCCATCGACAGCGCATTGCCCCAGCCCGAAGCAGTCGTGTTGGGCAACTGTACACCATAGATGCCGATATTGTTGCCAAGGTCGGTCGCCGTCTGGACTTCGGCCCTGGTGACCTTACCGACCCCGAGCCGGATCACGCCGTCCGTCTCGCGCAGTTCCAGCTCCTGTCTGGAACAGGAAGCCAGCAGCCCGCAGAAGGCGATAACGAACAAGGAATTTCTAAGCATATCTGTAACTTTTTTATACTCCACAAACATACAGCCCTCTACTGGACCTCATTTTCGACCGGATCGCCGATCGTACCGCCTCCGGTACCCGGAATCCAATCCGTCACTTGGGCCGTCAATACGCCCCCGATCTTCTTGAGTTCGATACCGACTTCCACAGGTATCGTCACGGGAATGGTTCCGCCGTGGTCCTTGAGGAACTGGTCGACAACCTTGGTGACGTCGGCCGTGACGGTATAGGGATCGCCTCCGTTGGGAACCACGTTGAGCCGGACCGTATGGGTGCCGAAACCGCTGTTCGGCTTGATAAGGTCGAGTACCGATATTTCGGCCTTGTAATTATAGCCGCTGTTGTCGGTAACCCGGTCGGTCGGGAAGTTCACGCTTTCGGAGGTCGTGGCGCACTTGGCCGTCGCACAATGGTGCGAGGGCGAAACACCCGAGAACGTACCGCCGTCCAGCGCAATCAGATCGTCGCCCTCCACCTTGAAGCGGAGAATGACCGTCTTGACACATGCCTTGGGCTGGGCTTTCACCTCTATCCGTTCGCGGAACTGAACGGTCACCACGTCGATTCGCTGGCCGTCGGCCGGATTATGGACGCAGTTGGCCACAAACAGATTCTTCGGCTGAGTGATGCACTCCTTGGCACGCGTCGCATTCTTTCCGGCCGCCGCAAGTTCGGATTCGGTCATCACATGGAACGTCGCCTTGTCATAGTCATCCTCGCCACGCAATATCAGATTTTCCGTATCGCTGTTATAAACAAGCACCTTATAAGAACCCACAGGCACTCTGCCGTGGAATCCGTCGGCCGGACACTCGAAACTCTGATAGGTAAGAGCCTGCTCCCCCTCAGCAGCAGCCACGGCTTTGCCATCGGCAGCGACAGGATAGAAGAGGACCCGGGTGCCCTTGGGTGCGGCACCCTCCGGCCACGCCAGCTCGATGTCCACGAAACCCTCGTTCTTGTAATGATCCAGAGTTTCCTTGGTGCAACCTGTCTCTGCCGCCAGTGCGAAGAACAGGGCGCCGAACAGCATGTATGTAAACAATCTTTTCATAATAACGCTTTATCTACTAACGGCCCGTTGCAGGGACGAACGGATATTCTCGTTTTAGCTCTCTGCGGCTTGCCGCGCGCCCCTTATATACGGGCCGCGGCCGCCTTTTATTGTGTTCCGCTACCGCCGTCCGCGGCCGAAGCGGTATACGATATTCAGTCTCACGCCCGTAAGTCCGAATTCATTTTTCTTGCCGGCTTCGTCATCGTAGTTGTAGATGCCGTCGGTCTCGAAGGTACGGGTGTATTTGTTGTAGGAGGCGCTCCGGTAACCGCCGCGCAGGCTCAGCTCGGCGCACCAATGTTTGCCCAGCGGCAACATGTAGCCTACCGAAATGCCTGCATGCCAATAGTCGCCCGTAAAGTTGGAGCTGGTGTTTACGCCCTCTTCGCGGCCCTCCTGTTTGTTGAAGTCGCCGAATTCGCCGTAGACACCGAAATAGACGCCACGGAACAGGCGGTCGCCCTTGATCCAGATGCGCGGTTCAAGGCTGTAAGCCGAAAGGCCCCAGAATTTCTTGCCGCCGTCATACGCCCAGTTCGAGTAGAGCCCCGAACCCGAAAGCGAGAAACGCTTGCCAAGGTAGAGTTCGCCCTCGAGGTTGGGCATGAAAGTCGTCATGTTGAAGCTGGCGGCACCCGACGGCACGAATCCGGCCCATGCCACCAAGTTGGTTTTCAGCGCAAAGATAGGACGGAGCTTGCGGCTCTCCTTTTTCTTGCGGCGGGCTTCTTCGGCTGCCTTGCGGGCCGCTTCGATGCGGGCTTCTTCCTCGGCCCGCTTGGCTGCTTCCAGCCGGGCCTGTTCAGCGGCGGCACGTTCAGCCTGGATGCGGGCTTCCTCCTGCGCTATACGCAGAGCTTCCAGCCGTTCGGCTTCGCGGGCCTGCCGTTCGGCTTCCAGACGCGCGGATTCCTCCATCCGGGCCAGTTCGGCCAGACGGCGCTCCTCGGCCAAAGCCTCCTCGCGCTCCTTGGCCAGTGCGGCCTCGAATTCTTCCTGCGAAAGTTTCGTATGCAGTTTCTCCTCAAGGATGCGGCGGAGGTCGTAGTTCACGGTAATTTCCACACGGCGCAGTCCCGGAAAGAAATGTTTGGACATATATCTGTAAGGAACGCCGTTGTCCAGGTCCATCAGTCGTTTCTCGCGGCCCTGGAAAACACCCACGTTCTCAATCAGATAAATCACCTCGTCGCGCTTGGGCATGTCCGAATCCTCGACGAGCTTGAGCAGTTCGTCCCAGTCCTCGGCCACCCAATTGACACGGATGGGATAACGCTGCGACAGGTCGTATTCGTTGTCGAGATAGTTTTTGAAGCCCATTACACGGGTCTTGGCCAACCGTTCGTTCACGCCGTACGAACCCTCGATGGAGCAGTAGCCGCTCAGACGAATCGAGTCGACGTAGATAAGGCTGTCACGGAATACCTGGCGGATGAAGTCGTCGAGTTTGCGCAGCTCGCTGGAGTTGTTCTCGAAATCGGGAATGATCTTAGCGCTTCCCTGCGGATAGTTCAGGTAGCAGCTCAGACTTTTGGAACCCTCCGTAATAACCTGGCGATAAGTCGAATCGCTGATCGAAAGCTGGGAATTTTCGCCCGGAGGCACAGGAGCGCCGCCGGCCCGCAGGACCGACGTCATCGACAAGACGCATAACAGCACCGGCATCCACCGGAAAAATTTGGGAGTATTATTCACTATCTTCATAACTTATCTTAGTTACTGCCCAAGCACACAGCCGTCCCCGCCAGGAAGCCCTCGTTCAGCGGAACCATCCTTTTGAACAAGCGCCGCGAAAAGCCGGACAGCCATGCCACTATTTTATTTCTAAAATTTCTTTCATTCCGTTCCGGTGCCTTGCCCTGCATGCTCCGAATCCGATAATTCCGAGTGTTGGCAATCCGACCGGGGCTGCAACTCCGGTCTAAGCAAAGCGCAACCGGCTTTGTCTACTTCTATATGCTGCGTATCAGATACTTGTGTACCTCAATCCACTAAGCGGCATCCTTTCGCCGGCTCGGAAAAATGTCCGAATAAGCGATAAAATCCTCCATTCAGAACACCCGGAATCAAGGCTTCCACAAACATCTCACGCCGCAAATATATGAAAAAAATTCCCCCCCCACAAATTTTTAACATATTTTTTTACTTTCTCCAAAGAAAATCGTATTTTCAGCATCGGTTCCGCCACAAACGGACACGATAAAGCCAACAATGCCCTCCGGAGCCGTTCTGATAGCGAATTCTTTAGAAAGACGCTCATCGCGGCCGACTTCGCCCGCCTGCCGAAAATATTTTTTCCGGCCGTGCGGCAGGCAGTTTTCCGCTCGAAGAGGAGTTGCTCCGAAACCACATTATTATAAATAGGTACGGGTCGCCCTTCCGGTTTTCCGGAATGCGAAGCCGCTTCCACCACCTGCACACAACGTGCCACACAACCCTCTCCGGAACCCGCTTTTTCCGGCCGAAAAGCTCTCCGGGCGGGACGGGTCCGATTTGTCCGGCTTGCTCCGGCCGCATCCATCCGGCAGTTGGAGGAGACGGCAAGCTGCCGTTTCCTGCCGCCGCCCGACCGTGGTATGTTCCCCGCCCATCTCCTTTCGTGCAGCATAGGGGCCTACACTTTGCCGGAGCTGGAACCGCCCCTCCGCCAGGCACCGTGCCCGCAAGGCTCAAATAAATTTGGTATTGCGCTCGGCTTGCGCTATCTTTGCGCAGTCTTCCGTTTTTCAAGGCTCCATAGTTCAAGGGATAGAACGAGGGTTTCCTAAACCCTAAATTCGCGTTCGAGTCGCGGTGGGGCTACTTCTTTCCCGCATGGAATCGCTCAGAGAACTATTCAAAATCGGCAACGGCCCCTCCAGCAGTCACACGATGGGGCCCAAAAAGGCCGCCGAACTCTTTCTGCGGCGCTGCCCCGGCGCCGAATCGTACCGCGTGACGCTCTACGGTTCGCTCGCCGCCACAGGCCGGGGCCACCTCACCGACCAGGCCATCCTCGCGTCGATGACGCCCCACGCCCCTACCGAAATCGTCTGGCGCCCCGACATCGTCCCGGCGTTCCACCCCAACGGCATGTTGTTCGAGGGACTGCGCGGCGAGGAAGTCATCGACAGCTGGACCATTTACAGCATCGGCGGCGGAGCGCTGGCCAACGAAACCACCCGCCAGGAGCCTCCCCAAAGCGTCTACCCGCTTTCCACCATCTCCGAAATCAAGGAGTGGTGCTACCGCGAGGGCAAAACCTATTGGGAATACGTCAACGACTGCGAGGGTCCCGAAATCTGGGATTACCTCGACACGGTCTGGACCACCATGTGCGAAACCATCCGGCAGGGGCTCAACAACGACGGCGTTCTGCCCGGCGGGCTCAAGGTCGCCCGCAAGGCCGCCACTTACTTCGTCAAGTCGAAAAGCTATTCCGACTCGCTCTCCTCGCGGGCCAAAATCTACGCCTATGCCCTCGCCACTTCCGAGGAGAACGCCTCGGGCGGTGTGGTCGTCACGGCACCCACCTGCGGCTCCAGCGGCGTTGTTCCCGCCGTACTCTACCATTTGGCCACTTCGCGCGATTTCCTCCGCATCCGTATCCTGCGGGCGTTGGCTACCGCCGGGTTGTTCGGCAATGTCGCCAAAACCAATTCTTCGATTTCGGGCGCCGAGGTCGGTTGCCAAGGCGAAGTGGGCGTCGCCTGCGCCATGGCCGCCGCCGCTGCGTGCCAGCTCTTCGGCGGCACCCCCTCGCAAATCGAGTACGCCGCCGAAATGGGGCTGGAGCACCACCTCGGGCTCACGTGCGACCCCGTGTGCGGGCTGGTGCAGGTGCCTTGCATCGAGCGCAACGCCATCGCCGCCGCCCGGGCCCTCGACGCCAATATCTACGCCACACTCTCCGACGGCGCCCACCTCGTTTCTTTCGACAAGGTCGTCGAAGTCATGAACGAGACCGGGCACAACCTCCCCTCCCTTTACCGCGAAACCGCCGAGGGAGGTCTGGCCAAGCGCGTCGAACGGAAATAACGCATCGGGGGGGGGCAAAGCCGTTATTCCGAACGTCAGCGGGAAATCTCTTTCACCCGCATTCCCAGCCCCAGCAAAATCCCGATAAACCCCGTATTTCTTGCACAAAAAACCCGTCCCTTGCTTCAAGGGACGGGTTTTCAATATGGCTGTGGCGATTATTGCGCCTGCCGGATTTCTTCCAGTTCGGCTTTCGAGCCGACCACCAAGTTGTCGTAGTCGCGCAGACCCGTTCCGCCCGGAATCAGGTGACCGCAGATTACGTTCTCCTTGAGGTTCTCCAGCGGATCGACCTTGGCTTGGATGGCCGCCTCGTTGAGCACCTTGGTCGTCTCCTGGAACGATGCCGCCGAAATGAAGCTCGAAGTCTGAAGTGCGGCGCGGGTAATACCTTGCAGCACCTGCGTCGAGGTAGCCGGAACAATGTCGCGGACCTGCACCGGACGCTGGTCGCGGCGCTTGAGACTCGAATTCTCGTCGCGCAGTTTGCGCAGCGAAACAATCTGCCCCGGCTGCAGGTTCGTCGAATCGCCTGCGTCGGTGACCACCACCTTGTCGTAGAGTTCGTCGTTCACATCCATGAACTCCCACTTGTCGATGATCTGGTCCTCGAAGAAACGGGTGTCTCCCGGGTCTTCGATCCTGACTTTCGACATCATCTGGCGCACGATCACCTCGAAATGCTTGTCGTTGATCTTCACGCCCTGCATGCGGTAGACCTCCTGCACCTCGTTGACAATGTACTCCTGCACCTTCGTCGGACCCAGGATGTTCAGGATGTCCGTCGGCGTAATCGCACCGTCCGACAGCGGACTGCCGGCTTTCACGAAGTCGTTCTCCTGGACGATAATCTGACGCGACAGCGGCACCAGGTAGCGCTTCTGTTCGCCCTCTTTCGAGGTGATGACGATTTCGCGGTTACCGCGCTTGATTTTGCCGAACGTCACTTCGCCGTCGATTTCCGATACGATGGCCGGGTTCGACGGGTTGCGGGCCTCGAAGAGCTCGGTCACACGCGGCAGACCGCCGGTGATGTCGCCGCCCGACTTGCCCACCGCACGCGGTATCTTGATAAGAATGTCGCCGGCCTTGATTTTGGCGTTGTCCTTCACTACCACATGGGCGCCTACCGGCAGGTTGTATTGCTTCACCTCCTCGCCCGACTTGTCCACAATCCGGATAACCGGGTTCTTGGTCTTGTCCTTCGATTCGATGACCACCTTTTCCGACAGGCCCGTCTGTTCGTCGCGTTCGTCGCGGTACGTAATACCCTCCAATACGCTCTCGTAAACGGCCTTGCCCTCGGTCTCCGAAATGATGACCGCGTTGTAGGGGTCCCATTCGCAAATCAGATCGCCTTTCTTGACCGCGGCTCCGTCCGCCATGAAAAGCGTGGCGCCATAGGGCAGGTTGTGCGTATAGAGTACGATTTCGGTCTTCGGATCCACAATGCGGAATTCCGACTGGCGCGAAACCACGATGTTGATGGTTTCGCCTGCGGCGTTCTTGCCTTTGACCGTGCGCAGTTCGTCGATTTCGAGACGACCCTCGTACTTCGACACCACGTTGGTCTCCACGGCCGTGCCTCCGGCCACACCACCGACGTGGAACGTACGGAGCGTCAGCTGCGTACCCGGCTCGCCGATGGACTGGGCCGCAATCACGCCGACCACTTCGCCTTTCTGCACCATGCGGGCCGTCGCCAGGTTGCGTCCGTAGCACTTTGCGCAGACGCCGCGGCGGGCTTCGCACGTAAGTACCGAACGGATTTCGACCGATTCCAGCGGCGATTTCTCGATGGCTTCGGCAATGGCTTCCGTGATTTCCTCACCCGCCTTGCAGAGCACCTCGCCCGTCAGCGGGTGGATTACGTCGTTCAGCGCCACACGGCCCAGGATGCGGTCGTAGAGCGTCTGCACCACATCGTCGTTGCGCTTGATGGCCGTAGCCGTCAAACCGCGCAGCGTGCCGCAGTCTTCTTCGTTGATGATGACGTCCTGTGCCACGTCGACCAGACGGCGCGTCAGGTAACCGGCGTCGGCCGTCTTCAGTGCGGTATCGGCCAGACCCTTGCGGGCACCGTGGGTCGAAATAAAGTACTCCAGCACCGAAAGACCCTCCTTGAAGTTCGAGAGAATCGGGTTCTCGATGACCTGCTGGCCACCCTCGACGCCCGATTTCTGCGGTTTCGCCATCAGACCGCGCATACCGCTCAGCTGACGGATCTGCTCCTTCGAGCCGCGGGCTCCCGAATCCAGCATCATGTAGACCGGGTTGAAGCCGTCTTCGTCTTTCACCAGCGTGTCGATTACCGCCTTGGTCAACTTCGAGTTGATGTTGGTCCACACGTCGATAATCTGGTTGTATCGTTCGTTGTTGGTGATAAGACCCATGTTGTAGTCTTCCATGATGGCGTCCGAGCGTTCGTAGCCCTCCTGCACCAGCTTCTCCTTTTCTTCGGGGATGATGACCGCATCGAGGTTGAACGACAGACCGCCTTGGAATGCCATCCGGTAACCGAGGTTCTTGATGTCGTCGAGGAACGCGGCCACCTTGTCGGCACCGGCTTTCTTCATCACCACGGCGATGATGTCACGCAGCGAACGTTTCGTCAGCACCTCGTTGATATAGCCAACTTCCTGCGGCACGACCTGGTTGAACAGGATGCGGCCGATGGTCGTCTCCTTGATAACGCGCACGGGGTTGCCGTTCTCGTCGAGGTCGTCCACCAGACACTTCACAATGGCGTGCAAGTCGGCTTTCTTCTCGTTATAGGCGATAATCGCCTCTTCCGGACCGTAGAACGTGTGGCCCTCGCCTTTCACGCCCTTGCGGGGTTTGGTGATGTAGTAGAGACCCAACACCATGTCCTGCGACGGCACCGTGATAGGCGCACCGTTCGCAGGGTTCAGCACGTTGTGCGAACCCAGCATCAGCAGCTGTGCCTCCAGGATGGCGGCGTTGCCCAGCGGCAGGTGCACGGCCATCTGGTCGCCGTCGAAGTCGGCGTTGAACGCCGTACATGCCAGCGGGTGGAGCTGCATGGCCTTGCCCTCGATGAGTTTGGGCTGGAACGCCTGGATACCCAGTCGGTGCAGCGTCGGGGCACGGTTCATCAGCACAGGGTGACCCTTGATAACGTTCTCCAGGATGCCCCAGATGACCGGGTCCTTGCGGTCGATGATTTTCTTGGCCGACTTCACCGTCTTCACGATTCCGCGCTCGATGAGCTTGCGGATGACGAACGGCTTGTAGAGTTCGGCGGCCATATCCTTGGGGATACCCATTTCGTGCATCTTCAGCTCGGGGCCGACGACGATGACCGAACGGGCCGAGTAGTCCACACGCTTACCCAAGAGGTTCTGACGGAAGCGGCCTTGCTTGCCCTTGAGCGAATCCGACAGCGATTTCAGCGGACGGTTCGATTCGTTCTTCACCGCGTTCGACTTGCGCGAGTTGTCGAAAAGCGAGTCGACAGCTTCCTGCAACATACGCTTCTCGTTGCGCAGGATGACTTCCGGAGCCTTGATCTCGATCAGTCGCTTCAGTCGGTTGTTGCGGATGATGACACGACGGTAAAGGTCGTTCAGGTCCGACGTCGCAAAGCGGCCGCCGTCCAGCGGCACCAGCGGGCGCAGTTCGGGCGGGATGACCGGGATGACGCTCAGCACCATCCATTCGGGTTTGTTCTTCCCCTCCGAAGCGCGGAACGATTCGATGACGTTCAGGCACTTCAGCGCTTCCGACTTGCGCTGCTGCGAAGTCTCGGTCGACGCCTTATGACGCAGGGCGTAGGACATCGAGTCGAGGTCCACCTGCTTCAGCAGCGTGTAAATCGCCTCGGCGCCCATCATCGCCACGAACTTGTTCGGGTCGCTGTCGTCGAGCGACTGGTTGCCTTTCGGCAGCGCCGCCAGCACGTCGAGGTATTCCTTTTCCGCGAGGGTCGCCAGCCGTTCGATGCCCTGTTCGGCAGCGGCACCCGGGTTGATGACCACATAGCGTTCGTAGTAGATGATCGCTTCGAGTTTCTTCGACGGGATACCCAGCAGGTAGCCGATTTTCGACGGGAGCGAGCGGAAATACCAGATATGCACCACCGGCACCACCAGCGAAATATGGCCCATGCGTTCGCGGCGCACCTTCTTCTCGGTCACTTCCACACCGCAACGGTCGCAGACGATGCCTTTGTAGCGGATGCGCTTGTACTTTCCGCAGTGGCATTCGTAGTCCTTCACGGGGCCGAAGATGCGTTCGCAGAACAGACCGTCGCGCTCAGGCTTGTAGGTGCGGTAGTTGATGGTCTCGGGCTTGAGCACTTCGCCGCTCGACTGGGCCAGAATCTCCTCCGGAGAGGCCAGTCCGATGGCTATGCGGTTGTACCCGTTGCCGCCCTTGTTGTCTTTGGACATTGACATATTGCTTTCTTCTTTTTTATCGTCCCAAAAATTCTTACTCCAGTTTGACCGACAGGGCCAGACCGCGCAGTTCGTGCAGCAGCACGTTCATCGCCTCCGGAATTCCCGGTTTGGGCAGGTTCTCGCCCTTGACGATGGCTTCGTAGGCCTTGGCGCGTCCCATCACGTCGTCCGACTTGATGGTCAGAATCTCCTGCAGGATGTTGGCGGCGCCGAAGCCTTCGAGCGCCCATACCTCCATCTCACCGAATCGCTGACCGCCGAACTGCGCCTTACCGCCCAGCGGCTGCTGCGTGATAAGCGAGTAGGGGCCTATCGAACGGGCGTGCATCTTGTCGTCGATCATGTGGCCCAGCTTGAGCATGTAAATCACGCCCACCGTCGCCGGCTGGTCGAACATTTCACCCGTGCCGCCGTCGTACAGATAGGTGCGGCCGCTATGCGGCAGACCTGCCTGCGCCGTGTACTCGTTGATTTGGTCCAGCGAGGCTCCGTCGAAAATCGGCGTCGCGAACTTCAGACCCAGTTCACGGCCGGCCCATCCGAGCACGGTTTCGTAAATCTGGCCGAGGTTCATTCGCGAGGGCACGCCCAGCGGGTTCAGACAGATGTCGACAATCGTTCCGTCTTCCAGGAACGGCATGTCTTCGTCGCGGACCACCTTGGCTACAATACCCTTGTTTCCGTGACGACCCGCCATCTTGTCACCCACTTTCAGTTTGCGCTTCTTGGCGATGTAGACTTTCGCCATCTGGATGACGCCCGTCTGCGGCAGTTCGTCGCCGTTGGTGAAGTTATACTTCTCGCGCTTGATGGCCGCGTCGGCTTTCTTCCACTCGATGGAGTAGTTGTTCACCGTCGCCTCGATCAGCGCATCGATGCGGGCATCGCCCGTCCACTTGCACGAACCGAGGTTCAGATAGCCCGACACCACGCCCGTCTTCTCGTCGGTCGACTTGCGGGCAATTTCTTCCAGCATCTTCAGCGTGAATTTCGTACCCGCGGGGTAGAGTTCCGCGCCGAAGTAGTCGGTGATGCCCGTCGTGGTCTTGCCCTGAAGCAGCGACCACAATTTCCCGGTCAGCCGCTTGGTCAGCTCGGCAATCTGCGTTGCAAATTGTTCGTCGAGCTGTTCAAGCTGTGCTTTCTCTGCATTCTTGCCTTTCTTGTTGTCCTTGTTGGCACGGCTGTACAACGTTGTACCAATAACGACACCGTGAAGCGACGGCTGAGCCTTGAGTGAAGCATCCTTCACGTCGCCCGCCTTGTCACCGAAGATTGCACGAAGCAGTTTTTCTTCGGGCGACGGGTCGCTTTCGCCTTTCGGCGTGATTTTACCAATCAGAATGTCGCCCGGATGAACGTTGGCACCCACACGGATAATACCGTTGCTGTCCAAGTCTTTCGTGGCGTCTTCCGACACGTTGGGAATATCCGACGTCAGTTCCTCGACACCGCGTTTCGTGTCGCGGACTTCCATGATATACTCGTCGACATGCACGGAAGTGAATATGTCTTCGCGCTGGATGCGCTCCGAGATTACGATAGCATCCTCAAAGTTGTAACCCTTCCACGGCATGAATGCAACCTTGAGGTTGCGGCCCAATGCCAATTCGCCTTGCTGTGTCGAGTAACCCTCCGTGATAATCTGTCCTTTCTTTACCTTGTCGCCCGTGAGCACAATGGGTTTCAGCGTGACAGACGTATTCTGGTTGGTACGACGGTAGCGCGGAAGTTCGTAGGTCGTCACCTCCGGTGCGAACGAAGCGAGTATTTCATCTTCCGAACGCTGGTACTTGATCTGAATCTTCGTCGCATCGGCAAACACCACTTCGCCGTCGCCCTCGGCCACAATCTGAATGCGGCTGTCGGAAATCATCTCCTTTTCGATGCCCGTGCCGACAATCGGCGCCTCCGAAGTTACCAGAGGCACAGCCTGACGCATCATGTTCGATCCCATCAGTGCACGGTTGGCGTCGTCGTGCTCCAGGAACGGAATCAAGCTCGCCGCAATCGACGCAATCTGGTTGGGGGCCACGTCCATCAGGTTCACTTCCTTGGCCGTCACCACCGGGAAATCAGCGCCCTGGCGGGCCTTGATGCGCTCCGGCTGGAGGAAATTGCCCTTGTCGTCGACAGGGATATTGGACTGCGCCACAATCTTACCCTCTTCCTCTTCGGCCGAGTAGTAACGGATGTGGGAGTTGTCCATGTCGATCTTGCCGTTTTCCACCGTGCGGTAGGGCGTCTCGATGAAGCCCATCGGCGAAATCTTGGCATAGACGCACAGCGACGAAATCAGACCGATGTTCGGACCTTCCGGCGATTCGATGGGGCACAGACGGCCGTAGTGCGTGTAGTGTACGTCTCGCACCTCGAATCCCGCACGGTCGCGCGACAGACCGCCGGGGCCGAGGGCCGACAGACGGCGTTTGTGCGTGATTTCGGCCAGCGGGTTGATCTGGTCCATGAACTGCGAGAGCTGCGAGGTTCCGAAGAACGAGTTGATGACCGACGACAGCGTCTTGGCGTTGATAAGGTCCACAGGCGTGAACACTTCGTTGTCGCGCACGTTCATGCGTTCGCGAATGGTACGCGCCATACGTACGAAGCCCACCGAGAACTGGTTCGACAGCTGTTCGCCCACCGTGCGGACACGACGGTTTGACAAGTGGTCGATGTCGTCCACGTCCGCTTTCGAGTTGATCAGCTGAATCAGATACTTGATGATGGCTATGATGTCTTCGCGCGTCAGCGTCCGCACGGCCGGGTCGATGTCCAGGTCCAGCTTCTTGTTGATGCGGTAGCGGCCTACGTCGCCCAGGTCGTAGCGTTTGTCCGAGAAGAAAAGTTTCTCGATTACGTCGCGTGCCGTCGCCTCATCGGGCGGTTCCGAAGCGCGCAGCTGCCGGTAGATGTACACGACAGCTTCCTTTTCGGAGTTGCAGGGGTCTTTCTGCAGCGTATTGTAAATAATCGAGAAGTCGATGCCCGACTGATTCTCCTTGTGCAGCAGAATCGTCTTGGCTCCGCTCTCGATGATTTGGTCGATATGTTCTTCTTCGAGTACCGTCTCGCGGTCCACGATTACGTTGTTTCGTTCAATCGACACCACTTCGCCCGTATCTTCGTCCACGAAGTCCTCGACCCACGTCGAGAGTACACGGGCGGCCAGTTTGCGTCCTACGGCTTTCTTCAGATTGGCTTTCGACACCTTCACTTCGTCGGCCAGGTCGAAGATTTCCAGAATCTGCTGGTCCGCTTCATAGCCGATGGCGCGCAGCAGCGTCGTTACGGGCAACTTCTTCTTGCGGTCGATGTAGGCGTACATCACGTTGTTGATGTCCGTGGCGAATTCGATCCACGAGCCTTTGAACGGAATGATACGCGCCGAATAGAGTTTGGTGCCGTTCGTGTGCATGCTCTGGCCGAAGAACACGCCCGGCGAGCGGTGCAGCTGCGATACGATGACACGCTCCGCTCCGTTGATGACGAACGTTCCGCGTTCGGTCATATAAGGAATCGTCCCGAAGTACACGTCCTGCACCACGACGCCGAAATCTTCGTGTTCGTCGTCCGTGCAATAGAGCTTCAGCTTGGCTTTCAGCGGGACACTGTACGTAAGGCCGCGTTCCAGGCACTCTTCGATCGAGTAGCGCGGCGGGTCGATATAGTAGTCTATGAACTCCAGTACGAAGTTGTTCCGGGTGTCCGTGATGGGGAAGTTTTCCTGAAACACCTTGTAGAGGCCTTCGTTCTTGCGATTTTCGGCCGTGGTGTCCATCTGGAAAAAGTCCCGGAATGATTTGAGCTGTACCTCCAGCAAATCCGGATAGGGTACCCGGTTCTTCACTGTCGAGAAGCTGATTCTTTGTTGTGTTTTAGCTGTGGACATCGTATGATCCAAATTAGTTGAAGTGTAAATCGGAGACGGTTTCCGTTTCCGAAGAACAATCTTTCACAAAGGGTTGCGGAATAGTTGCTTCGTCGTTGTATAGTGCGTGTTACTTCTATCGTGTGCGTAGACCGGACTTGCTTTGCATGTTACCTTGCGCTTCGCGTATTGGTCACCACTTCATCGTGCTTAAACCGTACTCACACTTTGTCTTGCTCATGCGTTACGTTACCACTCCGTCGCGGTTAAGCTTGCACCTCACATGTTTCGCCATGCTCGTGCGCTGTGCCACCATTTCCTCACGTTTCCGCCCATCCGTCAGTGCGCTTTCATACGTCACTTCTTACCCGTTGAGCGTCTTCGTACGTGGCACCTTGCCCGTTCCATTGTCGCGTCAGTTACTGTTTCGTCACCACAATCGCGTCTCAGCGTCATTACCTGCTGTCGCATCTTTTCGGTTCGATTCAAGCATTCGACGCGCAACGTTTCATCTCACACGTTCGTTTCGCACGTTCCGTTTCATCGGTCCGCACTCGCCGGCCGGTCCTCTGATTTCGTAGATTCCCGCCCGATCGGTTTCGGCTCCGCCGTTCTTCCTTTCCCTTTCGGCTCCCGTCTCGCGGCCCCGGGTGCCATGCGCCGCTCATCGCCGCGCGCTCCTTTCCGGCAGGCCCGCTGTTTATCCCGCCGAAGCCCCCGTTTGCAGGCGTCCGCAATTGCGCCCCGGGAGCATTTCTTCCTCGGACCGGGCACAGCACATGCGGCACTCCCGATCTTTAGACCAAGAAAAGGCATAGAGCCTACACGCCGGTAAGCCCTATACCTGGATTCATCTTGTGTGAATCTTAAGCAGCAAAGCTACTTAAGCTCAACTTCAGCACCTGCTTCCTCGAGCTGGCTCTTGATCTGCTCAGCCTCTTCCTTGGAAACACCTTCTTTCACAGCCTTGGGAGCACCGTCCACGAGTGCCTTGGCGTCGCCCAGCGAGAGACCTGCGAGGTCCTTCACTACCTTGATTACCTGGAGCTTGGCCTGACCGCCGCTCTTCAGAATCACGTCGAAGGTCGACTTCTCGGCAGCAGCGGCTTCACCGGCGCCGGCAGCGGGTGCTGCAACGGCAACAGCGGCAGCAGCCGGTTCGATGCCATATTCCTCCTTGAGGATCTGTGCGAGTTCGTTTACCTCGGTTACCTTGAGGTTTACCAGTTCTTCAGCAAGTTTCTTTACGTCTGCCATAGTTGTAAGCGTATTAAATTTTGTTTTTTACTTGTTGTGATTAGTTGTTTCGCGATTCGAGCGTTTTCACGATGCCCGCAATCTTCTGGCCTGCACCGGCTTGCAGTGCAGAGATAACATTCTTCGCAGGAGACTGCAGCAGCGTGATGATGTCGCCGATGAGTTCTTCCTTCGACTTGATGTTGCAGAGAGCGTCGATCTGGTTGTCGCCCACGTATACGCACCCTTCGGCGAACGCCGCCTTGAGTACGGGCTTGTCAGAGCCTTTGCGGAATTCCTTGATAAGGGCCGCAGGGGCTTTGGCTACGTTGGCGAACATGACCGAGGTCGGGCCTTCCAGTACTTTCACCAGTTCAGCGTCGGCCTTCTCCACCTTCTCCAGAGCCTTGGTCAGCAGTGTGTTCTTCACTACGACCAGCTTGATCTCTTTCTCGAAGCACTTGCGGCGCAGCGATGCGGTTTGCTCGGCGTTCAGCGCTTCGATGTCGGTGATGTAGAAGTGAGGATAGGTCCGGAGCTGTTCGGCGAGGCTGTCTATAACAACCAGTTTTTCTTCCTTCGTCATTTCTTCGGTCCTCCTTCTATTTGGTTTCTACTGATTTGGAATCGATCTGCAGACCCGGGCTCATCGTGGTCGAGAGATAGATGCTCTTCACATAGGAGCCTTTCGCTGCGGCAGGCTTGAGTTTCATGATCATGCCCAGCACTTCTTTCGCGTTGTCCGCGATTTGCTCGGCCGTGAACGAAATCTTGCCTACCGAGGTGTGGATGATACCGAACTTGTCGACCTTGAAGTCGATTTTGCCCGATTTCACTTCCTGGACGGCTTTGCTTACTTCCATCGTCACCGTGCCGGTCTTGGGGTTCGGCATCAGACCGCGGGGACCCAAAATGCGGCCCAGCGCGCCCACCTTGCCCATTACGTTGGGGGTACAGATGATTACGTCGACGTCGGTCCAGCCGGACTTGATTTTGTCAACGTATTCGTCCAATCCTACGTAGTCGGCTCCTGCGGCTTGTGCTTCGGCTTCCTTCTCAGGAGTACAAAGCACCAGGACACGCACTTGCTTGCCCGTGCCGTGAGGCAGCGTAACCACACCGCGGACCATCTGATTGGCCTTGCGGGGGTCTACGCCCAAACGCACGTCGATATCTACCGAAGCGTCGAATTTCGTGAACGTAATCTCTTTCAGAAGAGCGGCGGCCTCCGAAAGTTTGTAGGCCTTGTCGGCCTCCACTTTCGCGTAGGCGACTTTTTGATTTTTTGTCAACTTACTCATCTTCTTCGATTACATGTTAGGGAATTCACCAACGACACTGATACCCATGCTGCGGGCAGTACCGGCAACCATGCGCATGGCCGATTCCAGCGTGAAGCAGTTCATGTCAGGCATCTTGTCCTGTGCAATGGCGCGTACCTGTTCCCACGTCACCTGTCCCACCTTGTCGCGGTTGGGCTGTGCGGAACCTTTCTGCACCTTCGCTGCTTCTTTCAGCTGTACAGCTACGGGCGGCTGTTTCACGACGAAGTCGAACGACTTGTCGCTGTAAACCGTGATGATTACCGGAAGAACCTTTCCAGCCTTGTCCTGCGTACGGGCATTGAACTGCTTGCAGAAGTCCATGATATTGACTCCCTTGGAGCCCAATGCGGGACCAACCGGGGGCGAAGGATTGGCGGCACCGCCTTTTATCTGCAATTTAATAAATGCAGCAACCTCTTTTGCCATAGTTTTCCTTGGTTTTTATTCTTTTTCTACTTGGGTGAAACTCAACTCCATAGGAGTTTTGCGCCCGAATATCTTCACCGATACCGTGAGTTTCTTGCGCTCGTTGTCGACAGCTTCGATGGTTCCCTGGAAGCTTGAGAAAGGGCCATCGGTGACCTTTACGGTCTCGCCGGCGAAGAACGGTATTTCGTTTTCCTCCTCCATGGCGTTCATTTCGTCGACACGGCCCAGGATGCGCGCCACCTCCTGTGGACGGAGGGGTGTCGCGTGCATCGAGCGGCTGTCTTCTTTCGTATCGCCGAGAAATCCCAGCACATTGGGAGTATTACGAATCAATATGGGAATCTGCCCCACGAATGCGGCCTCCACCAACACATAACCCGGGTAGGAGACTTTTTCCTTGGAGACTTTCTTGCCGTTGCGGATCGTGTAGACTTTTTCGGTCGGGATAAGTACCTGGGATATGTAGTCTTCCAGGTGGTTGTGGCGAATTTCGGCCTCCAGATATTCCTTGACCTTATTCTCCTTTCCGCCGATCGCACGGACAACGTACCACTGTTTCTGTATTTCGCTCATCTTGCAGTTTGCCGTTTAGCGACCCAGATTTCCCAGTGTCTTGTAGATGGCACCCATCAGGTTCTCGAACGAGAGGTCCATCGCCAGTACAACGACAGCAAAGATGACCGAGGCCACCATCACCACTACCGTCGAGCTTTGCAGCTGCTGGAACGTGGGCCACGTCACTTTGTTCACAAGTTCGTTGTACGCTTCTTTGAAATAGTTGAACATATCTTGCTCTTCTTTATTCTTTGCAGGAGCAGAGAGATTCGAACTCCCATCAACGGTTTTGGAGACCGCTATTCTACCCTTGAACTATGCTCCTAAATCGGGAACGGCCCGAAGCCGTTCCCTTTTATCCGATGCGTGAATTACTTCACGATCTTCAGAATCTGACCGGCACCTACCGTGCGGCCGCCTTCGCGGATTGCGAAACGCAGACCCTCGTTCAAGGCTACCGGGTAGATCAGCTTCACGTTGATGGTCACGTGGTCGCCGGGCATCACCATGTCCACGCCTGCGGGCAGGTGTACCTCACCCGTTACGTCCATCGTACGCAGGTAGAACTGGGGACGATAGTTGTTGTGGAACGGCGTATGGCGGCCGCCTTCTTCTTTCTTCAGAATGTAGACCTCGGCCTCGAATTCGGTGTGCGGGGTGATCGAGCCCGGCTTGGCTACTACCATACCGCGCTTAACCTCCTTCTTGTCGATACCGCGGAGCAGCAGACCTACGTTGTCGCCGGCTTCACCTTCGTCGAGCAGTTTGCGGAACATTTCCACACCCGTGCAGGTCGACGTCAGCGTCTTCTCCTCCAGACCGATGATTTCTACGGGATCGCCTACGTGGATCACACCCGTTTCGATACGGCCCGTTACTACGGTACCGCGGCCCGTGATCGAGAATACGTCCTCGACAGGCATCAGGAACGGCTTCTCGTTCTCACGCTGCGGGATGGGGATGTATTCGTCGACAGCACTCATCAGCTCCATGATCTTGTCTTCCCACTGAGCTTCGCCGTTCAGACCGCCGAGGGCCGAGCCGCGGATGATGGGAGCGTTGTCGCCGTCGTATTCGTACTTCGACAGCAGGTCGCGTACTTCCATTTCAACGAGGTCGAGCATCTCGGCGTCGTCTACCATGTCGCACTTGTTCAGAAACACTACGATACGCGGTACGTTCACCTGGCGGGCGAGCAGTACGTGTTCGTTGGTCTGGGGCATCGGACCGTCCGTAGCGGCTACTACCAGGATGGCACCGTCCATCTGAGCGGCACCCGTTACCATGTTCTTCACATAGTCGGCGTGACCCGGGCAGTCTACGTGAGCATAGTGGCGGTTGGCCGTCTGGTACTCTACGTGCGAGGTGTTGATCGTGATACCGCGTTCCTTCTCTTCGGGTGCGTTGTCGATCGAGTCGAACGAGCGCAGTTCCGACAGACCTTTCTTAGCAAGAACGGTCGTAATTGCAGCGGTAAGGGTCGTCTTACCGTGGTCTACGTGACCGATGGTACCGATGTTGACATGCGGTTTCGAGCGGTCGAATTTTTCTTTTGCCATAGTGTTTAAGTATTAAGTTCTGTTAAAAGTTTCAAAGTTCCGAAATCCATTTCGCGCCATAGGCGGCAACGCCCCGTCCCCTCTCCTGAAAGGATTTCCGGCACTGCCCGCCCTCAGAGCGGAAGACGAGGCTCAAACTCGCGACCCTCAGCTTGGAAGGCTGATGCTCTATCAACTGAGCTACTTCCGCAAATTCCGCTTCTCCGTGCCCCGCAGGGCCGTATCCGCAAAAATATACCGTATCGGAGCAACTCCCCTTGCGCGCCGTCGCTTCGCAGCGGCATCCGAAGGTTTTGCAACTCCAACCGGTTTTCTCAAGTGGGAAGTGATGGATTCGAACCACCGTAGGCGTACGCCAGCAGATTTACAGTCTGCCCCATTTGACCGCTCTGGTAACTTCCCTTTTTTCTCCTCCGAGGAGGTGTCGTTCCGCCGGGCCTTTCAGACCAAGGCTCCGTCTTCATCGCCGATTCCGCTTCCAAGAGTTCCAAAGCTCATTCGCCCCTCCTCTTTTCCACTTCTCCGGCCTCGGACCTCTCCGGCCCTTTCGCTCGGCCCCCCTCGCGTCGGCTTTCCGAGCCGATGGAGGGATTCGAACCCCCGACCAGCTGATTACAAATCAGCTGCTCTGGCCAACTGAGCTACATCGGCAGAATCAACCGTTTTGGATTGCAAAAGTAGGTATAAAAAATTGATTGCGCAAATATTCAATGAATTTTTTTCTACTTTTTCATCTTTCTCAAAGAACCTCGTCGCGGTCCGTCCGTTGCGGGACGAAACCGGGTGCAAAGGTAGAAATTTTTTTGAATTCCGCAACAGATTGCCCGAAAAATATCATCGGCTCTTTTTCCGTTCGCCCCCGTCCTTCCGTCCTCGTCCTCCGCTTCCGTCCATACCTTATATTATAGGCAGGTTCTTGGTCGTTCCGTCCGGTTGCGTTACCTTTGACTTTGTCTTAGATACTTCGTCTCGGCATAAACAAGCTATCGCTTGCTTCTGTTCTCGACTTTTCGTATCTTTGTCAAAAGTCTCCGCCATGATTCCCCTTTTCGGTCCTTACGCGCTCCGGCCCTTGCAGCCCGGCGACACATCCGATATTTTCCGCGCCATCGACACCCAGCGTCCTTACCTCGGATTGTGGCTGCCGTTCGTCGCCCTCACTTTGCGCGAGGAGGATACCCGCGCATTCGTCGGGACCGCGCTCGCCGATACCGCCAACCCCGTCTATACCATCCGCGCCGACGCTCTTTTCGCCGGGCTCATCGGGTTCAAGTCCGCCGACCCCGTCACCCGTACCATCGAAATCGGTTATTGGCTTTGCGAGGAGTACCAGCACCGGGGTATCGCCACCGCCGCCGTCCGTGCGCTCCGGCACATCGCTTTCGGGGAGTTCGGCATGCGGCGCATCGAGATTCGCTGCGCCACAGGCAACCTCCCCAGCAACCGCATCCCTTTGCGGCTCGGAATGTCGCTCGACAGGGTCGAGCCGCACGCCGAGCAGCTTTCGTCCGGTCAATGGGTCAACCTCAATGTCTACGTTTCCGACAAATAGCCGCCCCGTCAAACGCCCCATAACAATCCGCACCCAAATCTCTCCCGGCAATATCCACCCACAAAAAAGCCCCCGCCGAAGCAGGGGCCGTTCCAAAGCGCATCATTTTATTTACCACTTATTATCAGCACTTTCGACGATTCCCAGAACCGTTCCGGATCGTTGATTCGCAGTTTCTCCACCCGTTTGTCCAGTCCCGTTACCAGTTCGTAGCTGTCCCGCGGGTGCGTCGTCACAACGGTCGCTTTCTTCCACCCCACCGGGATTTCCGTCAGCAGCCGCGCATCGGCCTGCGTGAAGCTATCCATCGCGCCGTTGCGGTTCACGGTCAGCGTGCGGCCGATAAAGCCCTCTTTGCTGAGAATCTGCGCATCGAGCAGTTCTCTTTCCGCGCCCACTATATAGTAAACGGTGTTCAGCCGGTTTTCCAGCGACGTGTTTTCTTCCCCAAGCTTTGCTGCCACGGCTTCGCCTTCGGCCAGGCGGCCCAGCAGTTGTTCCACCTCCCGTTCGCGTTCGGTCAGTTCTCCGCGCAGGGTTTCCACTTCGGCCGTCTTCTTCGACAGCTGGTCTTCCATGTCGACGATTATCTTCTCCAGAGCCCCTACCTTGATGTTCGATTTCCGGAGCTGTCCGGCCGCATTCTGCAGCGACGCTATCTTCGTCCGGTTTTCTTCCAGCAGTCGGTCTATCGCCTCTATATCGCTGTTTATCTGCCGAATCGGACGGGTTCCGCCTTCGCCGTCTTCCGGTATCGTTATCAGATTCTCGCGCATCTTGATTTCCGCCAGATTGCCCGCTATGGCGTGTATGTCTTCAAATACAAGGCTTATCAGCGAATCTTTTTCGCTCACCACGCCCGACAGCGAATCGCATTGGCCCGCCATGTCGAGCACCACCCGTTTGCGCACGCACGACGTCAGTGCGCACAGCAACAGCGCCGTTACAATCAGATACTTTTTCATCTTTTCCTTTTTTTGCTTGGTCTTCGCAAAGATATGGATTATTGTTCGATGTTGTTCAAAAATCGTTTCGTCCGGACAAGTTCCGGCTTTATCTGTCCTCGTTGGGCATCATTCGGATTTTATGTCGTATCTTTGACCGAAACAATCATTTCCCGCCATGCCTTATATCTCCGTCGAGTGCGGTCCGTTGACCGCCGCACAGAAACAGCTCCTCATCGAAAAGGTCACTTTCGCCGCGGCCGAAGCCACTTCCATTCCGCAGCAGTTCTTCATGGTCTCCGTCAAGGAGTTGCCCGACAGTTCGTTCGCCATCGGCGGCCGGACCATCGACCGCATCAAGGCCGAGTTCAGCGAGCGCAAATAAGCGAGCGTCTATCCTCGCGCTCCCAAGCCCTCTCAGCAAGTTTCCTCAACCCCCTTGGCAGACCCCTGAATACAGAACGGGCCGCAATTCCGTGCGGCCCGTCCGTTCTCTCGTTCGCGAGTTTTTCTTACTTCGCGTTCTTCTTATCGTAGCGTTTTGCGTAGCGGCTCATAAACTTATCGACGCGACCGGCGGTGTCTACCAACTTCATCTTGCCCGTGTAGAACGGGTGCGAGGTGTTGGAAATTTCCATCTTATACACGGGATAGGTTTCGCCGTTCACTTCGATGGTCTCTTTTGTCGAAACGGCGGACCGACACAAAAACACGTGGTCGTTGGACATGTCCTTGAACGCCACCAAACGA
>Ga0073906_1002041_pt1 | contig 28260 bp, 20 predicted proteins | sample Inofromicrocosms_FD_65485 | JGI IMG/M metagenome (GOLD analysis project Ga0073906, IMG submission 65485) | Mouse cecum microbial communities from Vienna, Austria - Inoculum for glucosamine and mucus D2O microcosms | ecosystem: Host-associated > Mammals > Digestive system > Large intestine >...
TACAGTACAGGCTGAATCGCAGACCAAGGAAGAAACTAAACTTTTCAACTCCTAAAGACGAGTTCTTCAAACTTTTGTTATAACTTTATACTTGTGTTGCACTTGATACTTGACTCTACCCGATTGGGAGTAGACATTTAATTTTTGAGTCAGACGGTTTTTTGTATAACTTTGTCATCTTTTCAAAAAATCGTTACTATGGCTTTCGTTCACCTTCACGTACATACCCAGTATTCAATTCTTGACGGACTTTCTTCTATGGAAGGATTGTTCAAAAGGGCTGAAGAACTGGGTATGCCTGCTGTTGCAATTACAGACCACGGCAATATGTATGGCGTGAAGGAGTTTTTCAAATCAGCCAAAAAGCATCCTGCAGTCAAACCGATCGTAGGATGCGAGGTATATGTCACAAAGCACTACGACCATAAGCTGAAAGACAAGGACCACAGGTCATACTATCACCTTATCCTTCTCGCCAAGAATTATGACGGTTACAAAAACCTGATGAAAATAGTCTCCACCGGTCATATAGAGGGAATGTACTATAAGCCGAGGGTTTCACACGAGGTGATTGAAAAATATGCACAGGACATCATCTGCTGCTCCGCGTGTATCGCCGGTGAGATTCCGAGATATATAGCCGCAGGTGATATGGACGGTGCAGTAAAGGCCGTGGAGTGGCACAAAAAGGTTTTCGGAGACGACTATTATCTTGAAGTGCAGCTGCACAAGACGGAGGTTCCGTCGCAGTCGCTTGAAATCTACGAAAGGCAGAAAGAAGTCAACAAAGGCATCTTTGAACTTGCAGAAAGGACAGGTACGAAAGTGGTCGCCACCAACGACGTGCATTTCGTCAACAAAGATGACGGTCCGGCACACGACAGGCTCATCTGCCTTACGACCAACTCATATCTTGACGATGCGGATCGTATGAGGTACACACAGCAGGAGTATCTGAAGAGCGAAGAGGAGATGAGCGCCCTTTTCCCGGACAATCCTGAAGTGCTTGCCAATACCATAGAGGTCTGCGACAAGGTCGAAAGTTATGAGATAGACCGTGCTCACGTGCTTCCTAAGTTCAAGATAGACCCTGAATTCCTTGCCAACAAGGATTTCTATCTCGAAAAATACAAGGACATAATAGACGAAGGACGATGTGACAAAAGCGGCAATGACAGAGGGGAGGAATTCACCTGGTCCGTGGCATATCTTTGCCATCTATGCTATGAAGGAGCAAAAATACGCTATGGGGAGACCCTGAATGAGGAACAGGCCGAACGTATAGAATTCGAGCTGAAGACGGTCGCGAGGATGGGATTCCCGGACTACTTTCTCATTGTCCAGGACTTCATAGCGGCAGCCCGTGCAGTAGGGACATCAGTAGGCCCCGGACGTGGTTCCGCAGCCGGTTCCGTGGTCGCATACTGTCTGAAAATCACCAATCTTGACCCTATCAAGTATAACCTCCTGTTTGAGCGTTTCCTGAATCCGGACCGTATATCGATGCCGGATATAGACATCGACTTCGATGATGACGGAAGGTACGGAGCATTCAAATATATTGAAGACACATACGGTAAAGACCATATATCCCACGTCATCACATTCGGCACAATGGCCGCGAAAAGCGCGATAAAAGACGTTGCGCGAGTGAGCCGCCTTTCCATTGAGGAATCCAACAGACTGACCAAGATGGTGCCGGAAAAGCCGTTTGAAGCGGATGTGGAGGAAGAAGTGGAGCAGCCGGACGGGACAAAGAAGAAGCAGAAGGTCAAAAAGGAGTTCAAGCCGAAACTCAGCAACTGCGTCAAATACCATCCGGACCTGAAGAACGAATACGAGAACGGTACCGATCAGGTAAAGGAAGTGCTCAAATATGCCGTAAAGCTTGAAGGAAGCATAAGGCAGACGGGAGTACACGCCTGCGCAATGATTATCGGACGAGGCGACCTGACAGAATATATCCCGATTACGCTTGCACAGGACAAGGCTACGGGACAGGATGTATGGACCTCACAATATGACGGGCACTATATAGAGGAAGTCGGTATGCTCAAGATGGACTTCCTCGGCCTGAGGACACTTTCCATCATCAAGGAATGCCTGTCGCTGATCAAAAAGCGTTACGGCACAGACATCGATATCGAGAAGATTCCGATAGACGACAAGGAGACATACGAACTTTACGGACGTGGAGATACCAAGAGCGTATTCCAGTTCGAGTCCCCCGGTATGAAGGAATGGCTCCAGAAGCTCCAGCCGACAAGGTTTGAAGACCTTATCGCGATGAATGCCCTGTATCGTCCGGGACCTCTGGACTATATTCCGTCGTTCGTCGCACGAAAACAGGGCCAGGAGCCGATTGAGTACGACCTTCCACAGATGGAGGAATATCTCAACGACACATACGGAGTAACAGTATATCAGGAGCAGGTGATGCTTCTGTCACAGAAACTTGCCGGATTCACAAAAGGAGAAGCCGACAAGCTCCGTAAGGCTATGGGAAAGAAGATGCTGGACGTCCTGGAGTCACTCCGCGACAAATTCATCAAAGGAGGTATAGAACACGGACATCCGGAAAATGTCCTGTCAAAGATATGGGAAGACTGGAGGAAATTCGCCCAATACGCATTCAACAAGTCCCACGCGACCTGCTATGCCTGGGTCAGCTACCAGACAGGATGGCTCAAAGCCCATTATCCGGCGGAATTCCAGGCAGCCAACCTCAGCAAGAACCTCTCCAACCAGGATGAAATCAAAAGTATTATGGACGACTGCAAGAAGTCCAGAATAAAGGTGCTCAATCCTGACATAAACGAGAGTGACGCCCGCTTTACGGTCAACAGCGAAGGAAACATACGTTTCGGACTCGGAGGAATCAAAGGATTCGGAGACAACATCGTCAATGCGATCATCAAAGAAAGGGAAGACAACGGACTGTTCACTGACCTTTTTGACTTTGCTGAAAGAATGGCCGGAACAGTCAACAGAAAGGCATTTGAATCTCTGCTGTACTCAGGGGCATTCGACAATTTCGGATACTCAAGACAGCAGTATTCCATGACTTGCATCACTTCGGACGCATCATTCCTTGATTCGCTGGTAAGATATGCCGACCTTTACAGAAAGGATTCTCTGGACGCTTCCGTATCACTGTTCGGAGATATGGAAGAAATCAAGCCGGTACGTCCTGCCGTACCTGAAATAAGGGAAGAAGACAAGGACAAAGACAATATGGCTCTTCTCCATAAGGAAAAAGAGCTGGTAGGTATGTATCTTTCATCGCATCCTCTCAACAAATATGCTTTTGAGATAGAAAACTTCACCACCTGCCACCTTGATGAACTTTCTCCGCTCATCACCAAGTGCGATACAGAAAAAAGCACTGCGGATGTACGCGTCGGAGGATTCATCACTTCTATGGACGAGTCTGTCAACAGGTTCGGCAAACCAGTTCTGAGAGCTGTCATAGAAGACTTCAACGGCAGCTATGAAATACGCCTCAACGGAAAGGATATAGATACATTCAAACCTTTCCTCGGAGTGAATTCTGCCGTCTTTATCGAAGGAAAGATAGAAGAGATGTTTTTCAGAAAACCTGAGGACAGGAAAGAGAAAGGAGACCCTCCATACACATTCAGGCTGAAAAAAATAATCAGCCTCGGCAATGTGACGGAATCATACCTCAAAGGATTCGCCCTGAACATAACCACTCCGCAGCTCAACAGCGAATTCCGTGAAAACCTTGTCAAGGTCATAAGAAAACACAGCGGGAACATCCCGTTGACAATGTTCCTCTATGACCCGAAGACACAGTACAATATAGAGTTCCTTTCAAAAAGGTTCCGTATTGCCGTGACCGCCCAGTTCATAGAGGACATCACAGATCTTAAGATCAACTACAATGTAATCAGAAAATAAGTTCCGCCTTCACAGGATAGTGATCTGATATGAATTTGAAGTCAGCGTATGGCTTGCGGACTACCGTAAATTCCTCACATCCGCTGAAGCCTGAGATATAGATATAATCTATGACTTCGCTGTGGTGTCCCCACCCGTTGAATGTTCCGGAATTGTCGGTCTTCTCAGCCGCTATACGGCAGCTCTGCATAATCTTGTCGAGATCAGTGAGGATAGCATCATCAGGAGTGACATTGAAATCACCTGTAAGCACCATAGGATAACCCTCAGGATTTATCTTTGCTATCCTGTTTACGATAAGGGCCAGACCTTCCCTCTGTGCAGTCTTCCCCACATGGTCAAGATGAGTATTCACATAATAGAACTTTTTGCCGGTCTTCCTGCATTTCATCAGAGCCCAGGTCGCTGTCCTGCGGCACGCTCCATCCCATCCTGTAGAAGGCTCCTCTGGAGTCTCGGACAGCCAGAAAGTACCCCATTTGACAAGGGAAACAGTCTTTTTGTTGTAGAAGATGGACATGTGCTCACCGTCCTTCTTTCCGTCTTCCCTGCCGACTCCGACCGACTTGTAGTTCCTGAGGTTTTCGGTAATGAATTCCACCTGATAGCTATATGCCTCCTGCACACCGAAGATATCCGGATTCTGGTCCCTCAGCATATATATCGTAGCCGGGCAGCGGTATCTCCACGAATTTGTCCCGTCATTGGCCTCTCCGTTCCTGATGTTATAGGACATTACCGTAAGAGTCTGTTTACCTTCGGGCTTGCCGGCAAACATAGGATTGTGCAGCATCACCACAGCTGCAAGCAATAAAAATACTTTTTTCATATAATTACAGATTTTTATACTTCGTATAGGTCTCTAATATTTGTGTCCTGTATCCTGAAGCTCTTTTTTCGTCAGGGATTTCCTGTCTATCGACCTCCATGCATACACTATATAGGCTAACACAAACGGTATTATAAAGGACACGTATGTCATCACCTTCAGGGTAAACTCGCTCGAACAGCTGTTGGACAGCGTCAAAGAGCTCTGCAGATCGGAAGAAGAAGGATAATATGATGTTCCGTTATACCCAGCGACAAAAAACAACCCCATTACGGCAAGCACTGTCCCCGCACCTGAGAACCATATACCCTTACGGTAACCCGGTCTCAATAATGTCCTGAAAAGACCATAGAGGACAAGCACAACCCCGGCAATAAAGACAGCGGACACCACCGGCATCTGGATGAAATTGTGCAGATATTTGTATTCTTCCATAAAGACACGTCCGTTCCCGTCAACCGCAAATCCTCTGCTGCCAAGAATGTAGGCAAGGAACGTCACGAAGAACAGGACAAAATTCAAGCTGCAGGGAATCAGCTGCGAGCGGAGATTCTTTTCAAGCTCACTGTCTTTGATGTTGTTCAGCATATAAAGTATTCCAAGACACATCGCAAGGCACATCACGGCAAGCCCGAGCACTACATTCCAAGGATTCGCGACAGCTTCAAGACCGTGCCAGGCACTGCCCCAGCTGCTGATTGCAGGAGCCAGGCTATCGCCTACAGCATCCTTGTTGACAACAAAATCCGACCCTGTAAAGAAAGTTCCTACTGCCGTACCGATAAGAAGCGGCCCGAGGCATCCGTTGATGACAAGGAATGTACGGAAAGCATTTTTGCCGATAATATTTCCGGCCTTTGTCTGAAATTCGTATGAAACGGCCTGGAAGACGAATGTTATCAGAATAAGTATCCATACCCAATATGCACCTGAGAAGCTCGTGCTGTAGAACAGAGGGAAAGAAGCGAAGAAAGCTCCACCGAAAGTCACTAATGTAGTGAAGGTAAATTCCCATTTACGTCCTGTAGAATTGACTATCAGCTGACGTTCCTCCTCCGTCTTGCCAGCCAGAAAGATCATAGCGTTGCCGCCTTGTACAAAAAGCAGGAAGACAAGCAGTCCTCCGAGAAGCGACACGACAAACCACCAATATTGTTGAAGAAATTCGTAAGTAAACATAAGAAGCATCGTTTTACGGTAAAATTATTCAATCTCCTCCACGGCCGGCCCCTTCTTTATAGCCTTGACAAGTATTCTTACCTCTATTGCAAGGAACAGGGCAAAAATAGCCACAAATATAAAGAAAGTGGTCTTTACCGCCCCCGTGCTGAGACTTGACACGGCAGCTTTTACAGGAAGAAGGTCCTGTATAGCCCACGGCTGTCTTCCGACCTCAGCGACAATCCATCCGGCCTGTCCGGCAAGATATACCAAAGGAATGGACAGCAGAGCCACCCACTGAAGCCAGCGCAATCCGGCCATACGTCCTTTACGTTCAAACCACAACACCAGTATCATCACCAGCAGCAGGAATGAACCCAAGCCGACCATTATCCTGAAAGGCCAGTATACAAGCCATACAGGCGGCACGAGCTCCTCCCTGTCTTCTATATATCCGTATCCGAAATATTCGGCATTCTCATCAAGCACCTTCCTTACCTGTGCCGCCGCTTCAGGCTGTGTATCCTTCAGCTGACGGTAAACCCTGAACGCCCTCAAGGCCATATCTCCCCGATACATCTTCGCCTCAGCGGAAAGCACCTCATTTCCGTCAGGATCAACATATCCGTCAAGGATATCATTGATTCCCGGCACAAATCCGTCTATGTCGTGAGTCGCAAGTATGGACAGAAGACCTGGTATCTCGACTCCTGGGACAACAGAAAAAGGCGCGCGGGTGCCTCCGTCCAGAAGTCCCTCGGCAGCAGCCAGCTTCATCGGCTGATACTTGGCCACGTGCACAGCGGCACTGTCTCCAGTGAACATTACGGCAAATGTTCCGATTATGCCGACAGACGCGGCTACCCTGATGCTCGCAAGCGCGAATCTTGTCTCTCTTTTCTTAAGAAGATACCAGCAGCTTATGCCGATGACAAATACGGCACCTGTCATCCATCCGCTCAATACAGAATGGAAAAATTTGCTTACCGCAACAGGATTCGACAGCACTGCCCAGAAATCAACCATCTCATTTCGGACAGTGTCCGGATTGAATTCCATACCGACAGGGTGCTGCATCCAAGCGTTTGCGACAAGTATCCAAAGAGCGGAAATCGAGGCCCCGATTCCCGTAAGCCAGGTCGATGCCAGATGAAACTTCTTTCCGACTTTGTCCCATCCGAAAAACATCACCGCCACGAAAGTCGCTTCCATAAAGAAGGCAAGTATGCCTTCAATGGCGAGAGGAGCACCGAAAATATCTCCTACAAACCAGGAATAATTGCTCCAGTTGGTTCCGAATTCAAACTCAAGAATAAGTCCCGAAGCGATACCGACAGCGAAATTGATTCCAAACATCTTCATCCAGAACTGGGCTGTCTTTTTCCAGAAGTCATCTTTTCTGATGAAATATATGGTTTCCATAACCGCCATAATGACGGCAAGTCCCAAAGTCAGAGGGACAAAAATCCAATGATAGCAGGCTGTCAAGGCGAACTGCGCCCTTGACCAGTCAATCAAAGCTGTTTCTATCATAATAGGGTTGGGTTAAATTTTCAAAAACGATGTCACCTTTCTCTTCATCTGTTTTCCCCGAAAGGACAGGCTGGAAAAAGAATACTCTCAAAACAGCGAACATAATGAACAGCTTCAACACAATAACGACCCAGAGAGCCTTTCCCCAGGTCATATTGCGGAAGCCGTCAAGATAAAAATTCCATACTGCAACTGTCTTCCTCCGGAGCCACATAACAGAAATCTATTGTACTGAAGCAATGGCAGACTGATAGTCAGGCTCTTCAGTAATTTCAGGGACAAGCTGCACATAAAGAATCCTGCCTTCTGCATCCAATGTTATCACGGCTCTTGCAAGCAGTCCCTCCAAAGGTCCGTCAACCATCTCCAAACCGTACTTCTCACTGAATCCCTTACATCTGAACATAGAGAGAGGCACTACATTTTCAAGCCCCTCAACAGTGCAGAACCTTGACTGGGCAAAAGGAAGGTCCTTAGAAAGGCACAATACCACAGTATTTTCAAGCGATGAAGCCATCTGGTTGAATTTACGTACAGATGCGGCGCATACACCAGTGTCAAGACTCGGAAAAATGTTGAGAACAACCTTTTTTCCTCTGTAATCCTCAATATTGACAGTGCTGAGATCTCCTTTTACTCCACAGAACTTCGGAGCGATCTCCCCTTTCTTTGGAAGGTCTCCGCACAACTGCACGGGATTCCCCTTAAACGTAACATTTGCCATACCGTTTATTTTTAATTTGTAAAGTTATTAAATCCGACCATATTTTCAAAAGCGGTCATTATCTTTAGTTTCACTACTTTTATTAAATTTGCAGTCCAATAAACAAAATATATGCAAGAAACGTTCTATAATCTCGGCAGGATCGAAGCAATTGCCAGACTTTTTGAAGGAACAGGCTACAAACCTTTTGAAGACTGCCGGTTTGAAACATCCGGAAAGAGCTATATTTCAGAATATTCCAGAGTAATGCTTGAAGGAATAGACTTTGACCTGACATATTTCCCTCTCAAACACCTCGGATACAAAAGCGTGATATCTGTAACGGGAGAGCTGTACGCAGTAATGGCACGCCCGAGGACACTTTCCGTCTCTCTCGGGATTTCATCCAAACTTGACTTCGGCCAGATAAAGGAAATATGGGAAGGGACAGTAACCGCAGCCAAAGAACACGGATACGCCAAAATCGCACTTGATCTCGTCCCTTCACGCAACGGCCTGTACATTTCCGTATCGGCTACAGGAGAGACATCGCTTCTGTCAGGCAAACGCCGTCCGGCAGCCAAAAGTATGGATCTTATATGCGTATCCGACAACCTCGGGGCGGCATATCTCGGATTTGAAATACTTGAACGTGAAAAAAGGAATTTCGAAAAGACAAAAGACGACAAAAAACAGCCGGAACTCTCCGACTACAGGCATCTTGTAGGAGCATATCTCAAGCCTTCGCTTGACAGCGGAATCACCGGACGGCTTGAAGAAGCGGAAATCATCCCGTCATACGGATATTTCGTCACCAAAGGACTGTCGGATACGATCAAGAGACTCGTGCGCGACAGCGGACTCGGAGCGAAAATCTATGTAGACAAGATACCGTTTGCCGGAAAAACCTTTGAACTCGGCAGAGAACTGGACATAGACCCTATTTCAGCGGCTCTGAACGGAGGAGATGACTGCCGTCTGCTTTTCACCATCCCTATAGGAAAACATGAACGGTTCCGTCACGACTTCCAGACATTCGACATAATCGGACATCTGGCAAAGCCGGAAGTCGGAGCGGTCATCGTGACACCTGACGGCCTGGAACTTCCTATGAAGGCACAGGGATGGAAAACAAATGAAGAATAAAACACAACACTATGAAAAGTATTACAACCATTGTGACAATAATGTCACTTCTTATGATTTCAGGCACAATATCCGCACAATCACTGAAAGATATATTGAAATCATCCGCTGTAAAAGACGCTATCAGCTCAGTAACAGGAATAAATATACCGTCTGATGTCACAGGACAATGGAATTATTGCGGTTCGGCGGTGAAATTCGAGAGCGACGATATCCTGAAGAACACGGCAGCCACACTTGCAGCAGGAGAAGTAGAGAAAAAGCTGAACACCTATATAGAAAAAATCGGACTCAAGGAAGGCACTTTCAGCTATGAATTCAAAGCCGACAGCACTTTTGCCGCCACTTTCAAAGGAAAACCTGTCACAGGAACATATTCCGTATCACCGGACGGGAAAAGCATTGAAATGAAATACGGCAAGTCGCTCAATATGATGAAAATGAAAGCGGCTCTGTCTGTCAATGCCAACGATATGGACCTGCTTTTCAATGCGGACAAACTTCTGGAATTCATCGGCAAGATTTCCGCATCATCCAGCAACACTACACTCAAATCCCTTTCTTCCATAGCATCCGGCTATGACGGTATGAAAATAGGTTTCCAGGTAAAGAGGAAAGAATAATACAGATGAACACATAAAAAACGGAGCCGCTTTATGACGGCTCCGTTTTCATTATTTATTGCTGCAAAGCATTATTTTTCATACTCGCAGACAACCTCCATAAAGCCCTCTACTGCCATACTTGTAGCATAGCCGTCGTTATCAAATTTATAGACATAAGGCAGACGGTCTCCCTCATCAACATTCACAGAAGGATAACGTTTTGAAGGATTTCCGACCCATCCGAAAAGAATAGCGGAATATAAAATATCACAATTCCCGTCCACATACATCAACGCACCCCATACTGTTCCAAAATCTATTTCATAAGGATTGGTCACAAGCATATCAGGATTCTCATACAAAGATCCGAAAGAGACACAATTGCCATCCTCATAATCCAATTTATAAAGATATTCATTATCAGTATAGAACTCTGTCAGCTGACCGTCAGAATTGTATGTCCAAGGAAGCTCAGACCCTTCGTATATAAATTTTTCAACCCTGCCGTTTTCAACTGTAAATGACCAGTTTACATCACCGGAAAACTCGTATGTATTTCCTGATTTCGTTATCTGGGTTGTAGACGATGTTCCCAAAAAATCAGAAGTCATTTCAACAGGCTCACCGTCCCTATATACGGCTGAAATACTGAAAAAAGGATCTCCTCCATAAGTTATGTTTATTGAGGTCCTGTTTTTCTTTTCTGCAGTAACTTCAGATGCAACCTTCAGTTTGCCGTCAAATTCCTGCTCAGTACCTGCCTGCTTTACAGAAACAGAGTTGCCGCCTTCAACGACACCTTCAGGAACAGTAACTTTTACTCCGGCAGCCTCAACTGCAGTCACAGACTCTATACCATTGATAAAAATAAGCGCGTCAGAAGCAAAACCGTTTCCTGCAATGGTAATCTCATCACCTGCGGACACGGCATTTTCAGGAAGCACGACACCTGTAACGGCAATTGTTATTTTGCCTATTTCAACCTCGACACCTTCCTGCTTAACAAAAAGAGTATATTCTCCAAGACAGTAAGGAAGTTTTACGGTAGCACCTGAAGCGGATACTTTTGCTCCATCAAGAGTTATTTTTTCTTCTCCTGACTTAAGATAAAATTCAGCTCCTTCTACAAGCCCTTCAGCCTTAAGGACAAGTTCAGCTCCGGCAGTCTTGACACCTTCAGGAACAGTAACTACAGGAGGCTCAGTCTGAGGCTTTTCATTATTACCATTCTCAGGCTTTTCACAGGATGCAGCCATCATAAGGCATACAACCGACATCAGATAAAAAATTTTTTTCATTACTATTATTTTTAAATGTTGATATTATTGATTTATATTCCTTCAAGACCATTCAGCACACGTACGGTCTCCTCGGAAGAAGGACGGCTCATATTTTCATTGATTATACGGCCTTCCCTGTCAAGCAGGATGAATCTTGGAATCCCTTTGATCATATAGTCATTCTGGAATGCACTTCCTGTACCCAGATACAGCTGCACACCGCACAGCTCGCCGCTTTTGACCTTCTCTTCCCATTTACTTTTGTTCTGGTCTATCGAAAGACCCAGAAAAACAATATTCTTCCCTTCAAATTCCTCAGCAAGCTTTTTCATATAAGGAAGTTCATTCTGGCATGGACGGCACCATGTCGCCCACATATCAATATAGACATATTTTCCCTTGAAATCCTTGAGGCTGCAGACCTTGCCATTGATGTCAGCCGCAGAAAAATCCGGAGACTGCTTTCCCGGCTTCGTCTTGTTCCATTTGTCATATTTGTTCTGGAAATCAGCAGCCATGACAGGATCGGAAACGTATGTCCTGTGGATATTTACAAGATCCTGGACATCGTCTATACCATATATGTCCACGTATGGCGCAGCAAGATGATGTATAAGCGTCTCCCTGACTTTGACATTACGGCAATTGTCCGCGATGTAACGCATCTCTCCCACGATCTTGGGATAATAGCCGGTTACATTGCGATTGGAAGCATCAAGAATATGTGCTGCCTCAACCATAAATTCACGGTACTGGTCAACATCGGCAAACACTTCATCATCAACAAAATACTCCCTTATGGTGTTGTAATAATCATCAGATGGCACAAACTCCGATTCCGGCACGACAAAACGATGTCCTACAGGGTATACAATCAGAGGGGAAGCGTATGAATATCTTATTCTTCCCTGTTCCATCCTCTTGAAATTGCCGGTACCTCTCATATCACGCGCATCAAGAAGTTTCTGCGCTTCAGCTTCCATATCTGAAAGCATTGCTTTGAATTCCCCGAAAGGAAGCGCATATTTATCCTGTGAGAACTCGGTCAAAGTGACCGTATTGAGATACTCAACAGCCGGAGACTTGTCTCCCTCAAACTTGAACGTGCCTTTGAAATCATTGCCGTCGAATTCAATATGCACCTTGTCTCCCTTTTCAAGATAGACCATCTTCCTGTCCATCCCGTAAAACACATTCGCAAATGTCTCTTCTACCCCTGTGACAGAACACGTGCCGTGTCCGTTCTCATCAAGCTGTATCTCCACCATATTGTAATGGTAAGCCAGAACCACTGTCCCTGCTACAGGATTATGTACATCAAAAGTAATCTCAATATCCTCCGAAGATTTTCCGCAGGCGACAAGAGACAGCATTGCAAGCACCGTTAAAAACTTTTTCATAAAACAGTCGATTGTAAAATATCATTTATTATCAGTATGTCCTTTCCTTGTAGGTAACGTCCACGATCTCCGCAAAGCCTCCGTAGACCTCAGGCGTGACACCGCTGAAATCACCGTCGGATTCATATCCTTCATAGACCCGCAGGATTCCGGCCCCGTCCTTTTCGCTTCCGACTATAAGATTATAGCTGCGCCTGTCTTTTGACTGCTTGAACAGATTGAATTTCAGACAGGTTATATTCTCTCCATCAAGCTTGAACTGAACCTTGCCGCTCAGCGGAGACATATTAAGGTCGACTCCATACACCGTATCCCCTACAGCATAGTACATATAGTTCTTGAGTGAGCTGAAAGCATACAGGACCCCGTCGCCACTGATGCCGCTGCAAGATGAAATATCACCATAGTAAGCCTTTCCAAGCACATAAGGACATTGCGAGAAACGGAGCATATCGCCAAGCTGTATTCCGTACACATAACGCCGCGCCCCGTCGGCAAGGACAGAGTATGTCACTCCCATATAGGCGTTGCCGGGATCATACAGAGTATTTTCCATATATACCAGCTCATATCCCTCCGGATACCTTTCAAACGCATTGCCGACAACACTTTCCTGTCCGGTCCCTGCAAGACCTTCAGCTATAAGTCCCATCTCGTCCATACCGGCAAGAGGCTCCTGCGCGCCAAGGTCATTCTTTTCAAGGAGCGGGCAATATGCCATAAACTTCCTGTTGTCCATATCGTAGAGAAGATATACTGAAGCATACTGCTCAGCGGACACATTCGCGCCTATATAAGGGGCTGCACGGAACCCTTTGTTGACCGGACTGCCATAGAGGCCGCGTATTCCCATATTCTCACTGTAATACACATCCGTGCCGCCGACTATCAGCTTGCCGAAGCCGGCAGAAACCATCATCGAAGGCGCAACGTCCGCCATTGAAGCCATTTCATAGACCATCCTGTATTCCTCCGTCCAACCGAATGAATCCTTGCCGAGCCTTGTGGCTCCTCCGTCAGTAAACAGATAATACGGAGAATCCGCAAATGACATGGCTGACTGCCAATGGATTTTTCTCGGTCCGTCGAATGCAGGCATATCCTTATTGTCTTTCAACACATCGGCATACGTCTTCCCTGTGACTTCAGAAATAAAGTCAAGCCTTGTCCTGCCGCCATCCGAGCAAAGGACCATCCACCCTTCAGACATAGAGGAACTGACTTTCAGCGTAGACTCGAACTGCCAATATATTCCCGAATCCTTTTCCGTAAGGGTATAGTACAGAGCATATTCACCGGGAGAAAGAATCACCTTATAGTCAAGATTCTTTTCCTGACCTATTATGATACCTTCGCTTTCCCCGTTCTTGTCTATCGTTTTCCACTCATAATCATAGCTGTCTTCCGAAAGCCCCCCTGTAATGACAGGCGATATGGCCAGCTGTTCCTGTGTCAGCCTCTCGATATTTTCTTCAATACCGGAAATTACAGGCTCATCAAGATTCCTGTAATCGTAATTGCCCAAATCCCTGGAGCACGAAGCAGCAGATACGATGGCCAAAGCCATCAGCAAATATCTTTTCATACCTGTAATATCTTATTCAGAAGGGAAAGTTATAGGTTCCCCTGTAACCTTGTCTATAATATCTTCATCGTATTCTTCCCCGGCCTCCTTCTTAGCAAGCTCATCTTTGATATACCGTCTCATTTCATTGAAGATATAGACCTGGAAAGACAGTGTCATCTTTTCATAGTCATTGAAATCTGACCTTTTTATATCAAGGACACGGCATATAAGCTCGAATTTCTGCTGAGAGAAGTCACCCAATATGTTCTTGTCCCAAGTGACAGGAGGCTCTGTGAACATATCAGAAAAGACAATACGGTATTCCAATGTCGTCACGTTGCCTGAAGCCTGCACCATTTCTGTGACAGGAAGTGAAAAATTACCGTTTGGATGAACTTCAAGAGTTATTGTCTTTGTATTGACCTTGATGGCATCAGTCCTCAGAAGCGTGACTATGTATTCGAATGAAGAAGCTCCGGCAGGAAGAACGGACCTTTCCGGAAGCCTGTAGTCAACTCCTTCCTCGGCATTGTCAGAAACTGCCGTAATGCTGACTTCCCTGTCTTCAGGAGCAGGTCTTCCGACCAGCTGTACCGTGACAGGTATCTGCACCTCGTCTTCATCCTCATATACAAAGGTCACATTCCTTTCATCAGAGAAGACTCCGGAAGTCCTGTTGTTGAAATATACTCCGGCTATGTCGCCGAACAGTTGAGGATGCCGTTCAACGCAGGCCACAGCTGCAAAGACCAGCATCAAAATCCCTATATGTTTCCTGTATGTTTTCATCTGCATCAGTTTTGTGTCTCCGTATCAGGAAGAGGTACTACAAAAAGTTCATCGCTCGGCTGAGGATTTTTAGAAGGATTTACGGAAGTCAGCACAGGGGAGAACATCCTTTTGTACATAAAGAACAGCTGGCCTTCCCCGTAAAGTTCACGGATATACTCATATTGCAGAAGTTCCTGAGTAAGCTCCGGAAGGGCTGATACGCCCCTGTTGCTTCTCAGGAGATTGACGTATGAAAGTCCGTCAGCCAGTGTCTCCGAACAGCTTTCTGCCGCAATGAGATACATTTCTCCCATTCTTATCATAGGAATCATTGTGTTGCGGATATTTCCGACATCCACCATATCTGAATATTTGTAGAAATACCGGTTTGTGCCTGTAGCAATCCAGTTTACCCTGCATCTGTAGTCATCCTGGCTTCCTCCCGACTGTGACCCGCCGAAGATCAAACGTGAAAACATATCGCTGTCCATTCTGAACACATAGTTGGGAACACGGCTCGGATCATAATAATTCTTGAACAGTTCGTTTCTCCGGGCATGTGACAATGCAAATATCACTTCCGAAGAAAAGATACGGTCAGGATCCTCAGGAGAACCTGTGACAAGAGACCTGTCCACAAAAGAGAATATTCCCTGGTTCAATGCCCCTATGACTTCATTTGCGCAGGAAAAGGCAGTGCTCTTGTCCCCGAAATACAGGGAAGCCCTGGCAAGAAGAGCTGTAACGGCATAATAATTAAGCCTTATATTCCTATAGTAGAGGAAGTTTGAAGAACCGTCAGCAGGTCCCTGCATTCTCACTCCTTCCGTTATGACCGGATCCGACGAAAGCAGTATCCTTGCTTCACGCAAATCGTTTACAATCTTCGACGCGACATCGGACGCAGGCAGAAGATTTTCCGGAACAGTCGTATATGCAGTATAATATGGTATGCTCAAAGATTCAGGATTGCGCGAATACACAGGTCCGAAAATCCTGAGCATATCAAAATGCAGCATCGCCCTGAGCGCGAGTGCTTCACCTTTGATGATACTGTAGTTGTCCCCGGAAAAAAGTGATTTCTTCCCGTCAATATTGTCAAGCAGAAGATTGCAGTTCAGCACAAGCGAATATGTCTTGTTCCACGTTTCAGAAAACCTTGCCCTCCAATAGTCAGTGCCGTATTTGTATTTCGCAAGGTCGCTGAAGTTTCCCCAGACGGCATTGCTCGTGCCTATCGAATAGGCTCCTCCCATAATCTCTATCATTTCCACGGACAGTGCACCGCCGTAAAGCATATCACGGTTCATCTCGATATATATTCCGTTCAGAAGTCTGATGAACCCGTTTTCCGTAGACAGGAGATCCCCTTCGGCCATCTCGTCGTAAGGCTTCACATCAAGCCATTTTCCGCATCCTGACAGACAGCAGACCATTGCCGCCGCTATCATCATATATATGATATTCTTTCTCATAACTTTTCAACAGCATCAGAATGTTACACCCAAAGAGAACGAAACGCTTCTGGCAAAAGGATATTCGATTCCTCTTTCAACCCTCACGCTTGAAGCCCTGAATATGTCATTCATAGTCAGCTGCAGCGACAGTGCAGCTATATGGAGCTTTCTTATCATCCTGTCAGGAAATTCATATCCCACATTGAATGACTCTCCAGTCAAAGTGTTTTCATCCATTACGAAACGGGACGACTTGCTTGTGGTCTGGACCATAGATATACCTTTGTAATAGGCATCCCTGTTGCTTTCGGACCAGCGTTCATACAAAGCCCTTTTGTCCTGATTGAAATACACTTCCTCCGTACCGATATTCTCGACTTTCTGGAAAACAGAAGAATTGAAGACCTGGCCTCCAAGCCTGTATCTTAAATAGCATCCCACAGAAAAACCCTTGTAATACAATGTCGTTCCCAGCACACCTTCAAGTTTCGGCTGTGTATTTCCGACTACTGTTTCATCATCCGAATCATAAGTGAACGAATATGTTCCGTCTTTCTTGATGAAAAGTTCACGTCCCGTAGCCGGATCTATACCCGCTGAGCGTACAGCCCATATTGAAGTAGGACTTCCTCCGTCATAATAACGTGTCGTGCCGACAAGCGACGCCTTTCCGCTTTCATTGAGGGAACTGAAAGCATTTCCGATATTGGCATATTTTGATCTTGAACTTGTAGCATTTACGCTTATGTTCCAGTTTATGCCTTCAGAAGGACGGTATACAGGAGATATCTTGAATGTGGCCTCCCATCCGTTTGTCTTCTGAGCCCCGGCATTCATAGCGATTGTGCTGACGCCCATCGAGCCTTTTGTCGAGATTATGGCAAGAAGAGGGTCGGTGTTTTTCCAGAAATAGTCAAATGTGACAGTAACCCTGTTTTTCCACATCGCTATATCCGCTCCGATATCATAATTGATGGTCTCCTGCCAGGCAAGGCCTTCATTTCCAAGATTCTTTACGATTACTCCGGCTCCGAAAATATTTGTCATCCAGCCGTTGAACTGATAGGTGGAGAACGCCTGATATGCGGAGAAATTCTGGTTCCCCGGATTTCCGACAGATCCCCTGAGCTTCAGCATCTGGAAAAAGTCCGTCTTTTCCATAAGAAAATCCTCCTTATGGATATTCCATCCGAGTCCCACGGACCAGGTGTTTCTGAAACGGTTTCCAGTACCGAACATCGAAGCTCCGTCAAGACGGTAATTCACATCAAAAAGATATCTGTCACTATATGAATAGCCTCCGTTGAGATAGAAGCTGACAGCTCTTTTTAGAGTTTCATTGTATTTCGGTTTCTCCCCTTCCGGATATCCGTTCGCAAAAGAAGGTGCGGCGAACTGGTCTTCAGTGAACCCGTTGGCAGAGTACCCGTAATTCTGGTTTTTGTTGCTGCTGAAATTGAAGCCTCCTACGGCATTGACCATGTGCCTGCTTCCAAGCAATTTGCCGAATGTTATGGCCGCATCGCCTTCATAGAACAATTTTTTTGTCTGCGCGTGCGTATAAAGACCCTTCTCCGTCTCACCGAGGTCGTCAAAATCGGAATGCAGAGGAGAAAGCCTTGTCTGATCAGTCCTTTCATCCTTCGTGATTCCGAACTTGGCTCTGAAGCGGAGATCTTTCAGGATAAACCATTCAAATATGAAATTGTTTGTAAACCCGAATCCGGCAGTTTTGTCGTAATTGTTGAGATGGGCATTCCAGAGAGGATTCGAGACAGGATAATCATCGAAGTCCTCTTCGGGATAATACAGATATTTATCTATGCCCCCCCCGGAATTGTATTTCTTGTAATAAGGGTTCGCCTGGGCGTATTCAGAGAACGGAACGACAGGGTTTTCCGTATCAAGATAATTTATAGTCAGCTTGTTGCTGAACTGGAATTTTCCTGTACGGTATATCAGGTCGACATTTCCTTCTATGGTCTGCCTGTCAGAACCTTTCATCACTCCTCCGACATTTCCGTAGCTCAGCCCTATGCCGTAACGGATCTTTTCTTCTCCTCCCTCGGCATATATGTTATGTTTGTGAGTAAATCCGGTACGTACAGGTTCGCTCAGCCAATAAGTGTCTACCCCGCTCTCTATATCCTTCAGTCTCTCATTCCTGAGATTGTCGAACTTGATCTGGTTGAAAGGGTTTCCCGTATTGTCACGGTAGACGCCGGCCAATGTCTCAAATTCAAGTTTTTCCCTCGAATTCATCAGATTGTAGTCGGTAAGGTCTGCGATTGAAAGTCCGAAGTCTCCTTTGTAGGAAAACTGAAGCCTTCCTCTTGCCGGTGCCTTTGTCTCGATGACTACGACTCCGTTGGACGCCTTTGAACCGTATATGGCAGTAGAGGCGGCATCTTTGAGTATAGTGACGGAAGCGACCCTGTTCATATTGAGGTTCATTATCGTCTCCAGGGTGGCTTCAAATCCGTCAAGGATAAAAAGAGGCTGGTTAGGATCAGAGCCGTACTCCTCCTTAAGCCCCACGACACTGGTCTTGCCCCTTATTTCAATGTCAGGCATCATATTGGGGTTGGACCCGAACTGCGCGCTTTCCATTATCTTGAACGAAGGGTCAAGAGTCTTAAGGCTCTGAAGGACATTCTGCGAACCGACCGATTTCAGTTCGTCTCCCTTGAAAGTGACGGAAGCACCTGTAAAACTCTCTTTCTTCCTTTCATAGACGCCGGTCACGACAACATCAGCAAGTTCAGCGGCATCAGCCGACATAACTGTCCTTGAAAACGAAGAAGCGTTCCTTCCGTTGAATTCCTTTATGACAGTCTCATATCCCACATACGAAAACACTATGTTGCATTTCTGAGATGGGATCTTCAATTCGAAATGTCCGTCAATATCCGTGGCGGCACCAGTCTTGGTTCCTTCTACCATCACGCTGACGCCTATCAGAGGATAGCCGTCAGAAGCATCTATAACCTTACCGCTGAGCACTATGTCATCAGTGTTCCCGTCCTGCGCGGACAAATCTGCCGGCAACAGAACCGAAAGAAGAACAAAAAGACACAGAAAAAACAGTGACTTGATTTTTCCAAAAGCCAATATCATAATATCCTGTAAAATCATCCGTAACAATATAATACTTCAAAATCTTACAAAGATACTTAAATTTACTTAACTTTTAATCTCTTTTTGTCACGGTATCTGGACATATTGGAAACTACAACCACCTCTCCGGGGCTGATTCCGTCAATGACTTCAACTTCTCCATAGCTGCTTTCACCTAAAACAACATTCCTTTTTTCAGCATAACCGTCATTTACGACCCAAAGGACATAATCTCCAGGACGGGAATAATACGGACGGTTTGCTATCTTGACTGTCTCCTCCTTTATTGATTTCACCACAAAAACATCTACATTAAGTCCGGAGCGCAATACATCATTGGATGCATCATCAAGAAGCACAGTAAAGCTGATAAGACCATTGGATACAGAAGGCACAACATTGGCGACCTTGCCGGAAAGCACCTGACTTCCGGCTCTCACCTCAACATCGCTGCCTACGGAGAAATCCCCCGCATAGATATCAGAAATGCCAGCCTTCACCTTAAAACGGCTCAGGTCTGCCAGAATAGCCAATTGGGCTCCCACCCCGACACTTGACCCGACCTGGTCATTCACCCAAGACAATGTGGCGTCTCCAGGAGCTAAAATCTGTGCTTCACCAAGGGTTTTCTTTTTTATTGCAAACTTGTCCAGTGCTATCTTATAATCAAGTTCATATACCTTGATATTTGAAGCCGATGTCTTCTGCAAATTCTCAAACTTCAGTTTAAGCTGTTCAAACTGCAATTTTGAGACTTCATATTCAAGTTCAATCTGGCGGACCTTATCTTTCGTGCTTGCACCTATGCTGTCAAGATAATGCTCATTCACCAAAAGAGCCTCTGTCCTCCGGAGCTGCATTTCACTGATTTTTATCTGCATCCCCAAATCCTTAATATCACTCTCGGCTGTAGTCTTGTATTGCTCAAGTTTACATTTTTTGATTTCTATATCATCCTTTTCAACCTGGAAATCAACATTGGCCGATGACAGGTCAAGTTTCAATATGGTATCTCCCTTATGAAGCACCTCTCCTGACTTCTTATAAACTTCCAATATCTTTGTGGATAGCGGAGAAGCTATAACTTCCTCATAAAAAGGGACCACACTGCCTGTTGCATTCAAAGAAATTTCCAGCACTCCCGATTCCGCAACAGAAACCTCGACATCATCAAGAGAAACAACAGGTTTCATCACTGAAACAATCAGCACTACCGCGACCACACATCCGGCCAACAATGCTCCGATTTTCAAATATCTGTTTCTCTTGCGGCTGCGCAATTCCTTATCCGATATTTTTCTGTCCATCATAAGCCTATAAATTTACATAATCTTCATATTTCAAATCACATCCCCGCTCAAAATCATACAGGGTAATATATCTCAAATTATAATAATACAGCCATGAAAGATACAGCTGATATACATAATTTTTCCTTGCCTTATCTTTCTCCTGCTCAGCATAATTCATATCAATTACGCTTATGTTCCCCAATGTGAACCTTTCCAAAGCGATATCATAACGCTTCTGAGCCTCAATATCCGCAATACGGTATATTTCCAGCAATTTGGGCTGATTTACAATATTTGCGATAAGCGACCGCACGCTTTCCTTGAAATCATTTTCCTCACGGGACACTCTGGCCTCAACGAGAGAATATTTGGATTTGGCAAGTTCCAGATTTCCTTTTCTGCGTCCCCAGTCCAAAATTGGAATGCTTATCCCTATTTCAGCTATCTGTCTATTCTGTAAATTCGTATAGGAATCAAAGAAATTATGGTCGCTGCCTGTATTTCCTATCGAGACATACAGCTGTACATCCGGAGCCTTTTCCCTTTTTGCCTTGACTACATTTGACTCAGCTTCCAAAAGACGAACCTTGAAATCATTATATATAGGATTGTTGCCGTATGCCTTTTCACGTATTATGTCGGCTCCTATCTCCGGAATCACCTTTGCCTCAGGTATCTCCGGTACAAGTTCCATATATTCATCAAACCCGAGATAATTACGCAGCATATTCATTTTATCGGAATAATCATTCTCGGCCACAATCAGGTTTGCATCAGCATTCAACCTGCTCACATTAAGCTGCATAATGTCATCATCCGAGATCGTTCCGATATTTTTCTTTGCAAGAGCTATATCATACAACTTGCTGGAATTGTCCCTGTTCTGACGCGCTATATCCAGATTGGATTTCGACAACAAAAGCTCAAAATAGTATTGTACAGTAGTAATATTTATCTTCTCCACTGAAGCGACATAATTCTGCATACTGTTCTCATATTTCAGCGGCTCTATCTTCTTTGCCCATTTATAAGGGTTATACGAAAATACCGGCTGTACAAGAGTGAACGTAAACGGTATCGCCAAAAAACTTCCTGTCCTGGGCTTGTCCAACTGGTCCATACGCTCTACGCTGGACTGAAGATAGACCTGACCTCCTGTAAAAGGAATAGCCTGGGAAACCGTAAGCCCTAGACTTTCATGTATATAATTGTTGGGAATGAATTTATAAATTCCATTTTCCTGCTGGTATTGGCTCAACGACCTGTTCAGAGACGGCAGAGTTCCTTCAAGATAAACATTAGGGAACAGACTTGCCCTATAATTTCGATACTGCCAGTAGGATATCCGCATATTATTGTGAACCTCCTTTGACACCAGAGACTGCTCTCGTCCTATGTGCAGAGCCTCAGCCAAACTAAGCTGCAAAGAACTCTGCCCCATAGCCATAATGGAAAAAAGCCACAACACCGATGTAAAAAACATCCTCATACTCAGTCTATATTGAAATTTATAATATTACCATACAAAAACACCTTGTACCATATCTCCAGCTTGAGACAATACTCAGAATAGTCCGGAGCAAGAGCATTCTGATTGTAGTCACTGGTATAACGTCTTTGTCCCGTCATAAGTCTGTCCTTATCATAATCCCACAACGAAAGTTTCCTCATCAGATCAGAGTATACCTGAAAATCATCCTCTTCTTTTGCAATCCTGGTAAGATAAACCCACGGAGTCTGAAGATTCGGCAAACTTTCCGATGCGGCAACAAGATATTTTTTCGCAGTCGCATTATCCCCGACAAGATAACACAATTTACCATATTTTGAAAGTATAATCGGATCTGAAGGACAACAATTATAAATATTCATCATCACTTTACCCAATATACCATCCTTTATCTCAATATCATTTTCAGTGAATCTTTTCCAAGCCTCACTTTCAAGGATTGACGGCATCGACAGGACTGCATCCGCAAAATATTCCACAGATTGGTCTCTATTGCCATTCATATACATAAGATTTGCTATAAGAAGACAATATCCATAATTATTCTGATAACGTACAGCAAGATTCTTCAAAATATTCAGAGCTTCTTTTTTGTCGCCACCATAATACTTGACAACAGCATCGAATGCCACAAGATGCATATCATAAGGATTCATTAGCCTTGCCTTTTCAATCTGGTCGGCAGTCAATTCCAGATACTCAGTTTTGTCAGATTCCCTGAACAAGTGCCAAGCTGCAGCACCTTTTAGAAGAGGAGAAATCTGCAGTCCAATAGTTCGGTCTACATCTTCAAAAGCATCAATATAATTCCCTTTCTTCATATTTTCCACAAATGTCCTCAAATGTATACTGTTGTTCACAAATGCCTGTCGGGAGACAAGAACAGAAACAAACGGCAGAATGATAAACAATGAGACAATCCACTTTTTTCTTCCGTCCACACAGCATAATTTTCCATTGGAATTGTTCTGAGACAAAGCAAGGAATACAGCCAGAACGGCCAGCATCTTTTCTTCTCCAAGCAGTGCAGGAAAAGTCATTTCACGCACTAAAAGAACCGTCAAAAACATAAAGATGAATAATTGCAGACGACTGTCACTGCATTTAGACCGACATCTTAGAGACAGAATAAATCCGGCAATATAAATCAATGACCACAACAAAGTCCCCGCTATCCCCTTTTCCAGCAGCAGTTGAGATACAATATTCGGTGCAAAGTCTGTAATGGAAGCAATGTCATTCTCATAGATAAACTCATTGACTGCCATGGAATACCTGCCGGATCCGACTCCTATTGCCGGAGATTTTTTCATTGCAGGCAACATATACGAAAAAGCATCAACCCTGTAGTCCAGACTCCTCTGTTGCGAAACAGTCTCTGTCATTTTTATTGTCCGCAGCACATCGTTTCCATTAGACAGAGACAACAGCAGGCAGACGGTGAGCAGTCCCGCCACGCAAAGGCATTTTTTCAAGACTTTTATTTTCGATGTAACAATAAAACCGACAAGAATTATCATCAGTAGCGCGATGGAAATATACACACCTCTTGAAAAAGACACCAACAGGCAATAGAACAATACAACAAAAGGAACAAGGAGAAACCATCTTTTCTTTCCATCAAGAAAAAAGACTCCCGATATTATCAAGCCTGTCAGGGATAGAAATATGGAAGCCCACACATTGTTCAGTTCTCCGAACGGTCTATACAAGTATTTGAAGTCATAAAGGCTTTCAAATCCAGACGAAACCACTTTCTCACGGAACATTCCGAAGGAAACAATGCATATAAAGGAGATTATTGTCACGATGACGGACGTCAATAATAAAAAATTTCCTGTAACAGCCCTGTCCGTCAATGTCAGACGCAATATGAAATAATATATGGTAAAGAAATACATCTTGCTCAGGAAGCCTGCATTACCGGCACCGGATACAAAAACAGTTATCACAATTTCCCACAAAAGTACTCCTATGACAAAAATGTCCATAACCGCTATCTGTATAGACTTTCTGAAATAAAGACAAACGGCAAGAACAAATGTGGAAAGACAGGCAACCAAAAAAGTTTCAGACGTAAAGCACAGAAGAAACAATATTGTACCTATCGCCGATGAAACAATTGGTCTCTCTATGAAAACACGGTTATCCATTCTTCTTTCTCTTGACAAGACCGGCAATCATATTATAGATAAAGAATATAATCAATGCCGCCATAACAAACTGACCAGCAATGGACGATATTGCACCAAAAGATGGCATTTCTCCTGTTGCCACAAGTGTTACGACATATTCAATCAGATCCGGAAATCCTACTACGAACGATCGGATGAATTTCGGAAGAACGAATATAAAATAATATAAAAAGAAAATATTGACGATGACAGAATATCCAATAAAGATAATTCTTTCACGCATCCTCATAGTACTGACAAAACCATCCCTTTCTCCATTTTTTTTCAAGATCATATTTTTGACATAGTGCAATATTGACTTGGATTTTTCCCTAAGATTGGACACACCTATAAAATCCGACATTGCCCAATATCCATCAAATTTGAAAAACGGATTAAGAGTAAATATAAAATTCAGATTAATTGTGTAAATAAAATATTTGACAAGCTGACTTCCAGTAATAAAATAAACAGCAAAAAAAGGAATCAAAAAAATAAGCTGGAAATAAATTCCCGAAAAATTCACCACCATACGCTTTTTCCTATCAATAGCCCATATATCTGAAACATCTGTATAGAACACAGGAAAATTCAGATATAAGCCAAATCCTATACCTCCTGGTTGAGCCCGAAAATAACTGCACGCTGAGGCATGACCAAGTTCATGCACACATGATGAAACCAAAAACAGCAAAGCTATTACAATGATATAGAACATATCAATATCACCTATAGACACTGTCAAATCTTGGGAAAAGAATAATATCTCCAAAGCTATAATGCAAAATAGTGCTATCCCCATTACTATAGGCTTAAACAATATTCTAAACAGGCAAGATATCCTGCCAACAGCCTCAGGAGAAAAAAGTTCCTTGCTCCAAATAAACATTTTCGGCTTCCCTGGCTGTCCTTCTATAATAGGAAGAACATATTGCCTATATACAGTCTTAACGTCATCCTCCGAATACTGCCTGTCCCTGATTACGGAAAACTGCCTGGCAGTCTCAGAAAAAGACCTTGTACGGCCAAGTAACTCCACGAAAAGGGCCAGTGATTCTGAAATCTCAAAATATCTGGCTCCATATGAAGCCAGATATTTTCTTTCAAGACAAGAGGAATCAAAAGGTACAATCCGTATAGAACTTATCCTATCTAAATTATATCTTTGGTCTTCCATATTATAACCTTACAATGATGTTGTATTCCCACATTCAAATCCTCCTTTGCACAAACAAGTTAATTCTGGACAATCTTTCAACTGGTTGCAAAGACATTGTCCATCTATATCTTCGTTAACAGGAGACAACCCAAAAAGATGAGAAAACATCAAAGGATATGTTTCATATCTTGACTCAAGTTCTTCAATGCTGAAATTATTCAAAACATTATCATTCAGCGAAATTATTTCATCATTCATAATTTCATTTTTTTAATCCGAATTCACATACAATCTTCACAGGACAATCAGGCAGCTCTTTTACACCATTACAATTACATTCTATTTTTTCCCCGTCACAAAGACACTGCAAGTTTGGACAAGAGGTCAATTTTCTGCATTCACATCCTCTTGCTGAATCAGTTTGGTCTGAATCCACTAATCCAAAAAGGTGAGAAAGCATAAGCGGGTCAGTCTCATATCTTGCCTCCAATTCCTCAATACTGAATTCATTCAGAAGATTACCATTAAGAGAAGTTATTTCTTTCTCACTGACATATTCTGCCTTAAAGAGTTTCTTTTTATCCATAATTAATTTATTTAAAATGTTGATTTAATTATACTATCTTAAACTGTTATTCTTCCTTAAGCAAAATTGAAGGATTTATCTTTGATATGAGGACTGCAGGATATATCACAGCCACTACCGCCAACAGCAAAACCACAATCACAGATACTCCTACGGCACATAGAGCTGTTGCAGCAAAATCATTTGCCAATAGAATGATTATGACTCCAGGGATAAGGGAAATAAGTCCAATTGCAAAATTCTGGCAGAAAACCATCATGACAATCTTGCGGATAGTAGCCCCTACAGAAATACGCAAAGCAAATTCATTCATCCTTGACTTAACGTCCATAAGATTTATCCCTATCACACCCAAAATTGTAAATATCAATAAGAATATCGCCGGTATTCCCGTCATAGCAAGCTCCGTCACAGCATCTTTCATTGTACGGGCCTTCAATGTTGAAGAATCATATACCAAAGGTATTACACTATTGAATTTACCACCGGTAAGAGCAAGTCTGAATTCATGATAGAAATCATTTATAAGTTTTTCCTCATATCCCGGCTTGACTCTTACCCCAAATTCCCTCCATGCATCACAACCATTCTGAAAAAAGAAACCATTGAGAGGAAAAATGACAGACGGCTCCGATTCCTCCAACGGATTATTCTTAAATCCACTCAATATACCGACAATCTCATAGGTTGAACCTTCCAAAGTTACAGTACTTCCAATAGGCTTTTCCAATTTATATTTTTCAGCAAACTGTTTGGTTATTACCGCTGTCCTATGTCCCCGTTCTGTCCTCTCTCCGTCAACAAACCATCTGCCCTCTATCAGTTCAGGCTTGTAAACCCCTTCAACATCACCGTCAACAGCCCTTAAGGCACAGATGAACTTATCTCCGGAACCAATGGATATTCTCCAGTTCAAATTAGAATCAGAGTTGATATATGGAGTAAAATTAAGATTTTCAACTATACACTCAATATAATCATTGGCTCCTATTTTATCCATTATATTATTTAAAAAGGGAAATTGCTTATAACGGTTTTTATTAAAATAAGCATCCGTTTCCACGCATCCTAAAACAACAACATTTTCCGTGTCAAGCATTCCTGGGGTATGATATTTTTTCACTATATCAAACAGAGATGTCATACTCCAAAGCAATATAATGAACACTAATGCCATCTCGACGGCTATGGCAAAATATTTCCGGTTCTGATGCCGCAGCATCGTAAATATATGTTTTATCATAGCTCTCTACCTTTTAAAACAGATGATATATTCTTCTTTGACATCATATATGCCGGTATACCTCCCGACAAAACGGCAAACACCACAGCCAACAGCAATGAAATGCAGACAATAGTCCAGTCCAATGAAGAAGCGGAAATAAAGGAAGCCTCAGCTGTCAAATCAAAAAACATACTCTCTATAAGTCTCATCACAGGTTTGAATGACAGCATTGCCACGAACAGTCCTATAAATGCAAGAATAATATTTTCAGAGATTATCAACATAAAAGAGCTCATTCTGCTTGCTCCCAAGGCGCGTCTTATCGCAATTTCCTGCGAACGGTTCAAAGTATTGGACAGGCTTAATGTCATTATATTCAAAGCCGGTATCAGCAACAGAAGAAACATAAGTACACCCATCCCATAACGGAACATCTCTCCGCCTACAGCATTTTCCTTAATCTCTTGAACAGTAGGAAATTTGTTATATTTAATATCAACTTCTTTTTTTACCCGCTTTGAATAATAAGTATCAAAGAAATGCTTTAATGTTGCTTTCATTTCATCCACCGGCACATCTTCAGAAAATAAAACAACATACGAATAATCATCCCAATCTGAAGATGGAATAAATCGGTTATATTGAATTGACACCCAAACTTTTGCGGTTTCCAATGGGTTTGACAGGGATGAGTAGTTCTTGACAACTCCCACTATTTCATATTCCACATTCTGTATCTCTATTTTCTCCCCAAGTGCATTCGAGTTATAATACCTGTCTGCTATATCCTCCGTTATAACAGCGTGCTTAGGGGCAATCTCCAC
>Ga0073906_1002044_pt1 | contig 28242 bp, 24 predicted proteins | sample Inofromicrocosms_FD_65485 | JGI IMG/M metagenome (GOLD analysis project Ga0073906, IMG submission 65485) | Mouse cecum microbial communities from Vienna, Austria - Inoculum for glucosamine and mucus D2O microcosms | ecosystem: Host-associated > Mammals > Digestive system > Large intestine >...
GCTTTCGCTATACAGTTCGTATCGGTTGTAATCTTTGTTATAGATTTCTGTTGTTTTAGAAAAGTATGCAGCTATTGCCTGTTGTGGGGTTACCAAATGTCTGATATACATGTGGTATTCAAATTCGTTTGTAAGTGGGTTTAAGTCCATTTTTACAATGAATTTTTTACCTTTGATTTTAAATGCTTGGTATTTGTGTTCCATTAATATTATTCCTTATTGTGTTGAAAATGTCAATACATTGTATTGACTTATAAATTTTTGTTAATGTTTGCTATCTCGTTTTGAATGCTTGTTTCCATTAAATCTGCTGTATGTTGTTTTGTTAGGTGAGAGTATCTTTTGACCATAGCTAATGTTTTATGTCCTAATATTGTTGCTATATCAAGGGTTGTGGCACCGTTTATTGCAAGATAACTGGCTGCGGTATGTCTTAGGTCATGAAAATGAAAATCGCTTATTCCTGCGGCTTCTACAGCCTTGTAGAATTGATTTCTGAAATAGATTAGTTTTCCTGTATCATCTGCAAATATGTAATCGGTGTTTAATCTTCTTACTTTTGAAAATTCTTTCAACTCATTAAATGCAATAGACACAATAGGAACTCCTCTATCTTCTCCGTTTTTAGTATTTATGAAATGATATTGCTTATTAATAAAATCAATATTTTTCCATTGAAGATTTAATACTTCGCTATATCTGGCACCGGATGTTATGGCAATTAAAACAAATAAATATAATTCTTTTGAAATCTTTTTGCATTCGCTTAATAGTTTTTTATTTTCTTCATTAGTTAAATATTTTACTCTGCCTCTTGGTTCTGTTTCTCGTTTGATTTTATGTAACGGATTTTCGTCTATGATTTCCCATTCTTTTGTTGCAATAGATAGTACTATAGATAAGCACGCAAGATATCTGTTTACAGTAGCTGCGGAGCGTGTTTTGTTTCCGTTTTTAGGTTTTATACTTGGTTCTGTTCCTAGTTTGTTTTTACATTGGTTTAAAACTTTAGGGGTAACGTTTGATAATAGCATATAACCGATTTCGTTTTTCCACCATTCAAGTTGCATTTTAAACTTTTTTTGGTCGGATTTTCTCTTTGGTAATTCTTCCTCTATGTATTTATCAATGATTTGAGTAAGTGTGTATTTACTTGCATTATAATCTTTTACGTGTTTTGTTCTTTTGATTTCTGGTTCGTGTTGTTGAATCCAATCTTTAGCATCTGTTTTTCTTGCAAATGTCGCAGTAATTGTTTTGCAACCTTTAATTCTTATCATTGCTCTATATGATACTTTTCCATTCTTTTTTATTCTTTCTTGTATAACACCCATTAAGCTTGCTCCTTTGTTATTTGAAAATGGTACAATAATGGTACACTAATTTCTAAAAAACTATGATTTTATATAATAAATTATAACATATTTTTCAACTAAAAATCAAGCTATTATTGAGTTTTATTATTATAGATTGTTATAAATTATTCTTGCACAGTGACTGAAAATCCCTGTGTCCTTGGTTCAATTCCGAGTTGCGGCACCATTTAAAAGATAAGTATAACGAGGGTTTTAACCCTCGTTTCTTTTTTGTCTAAAAATCTAAAATGTTAAAAATTACGCAATTTTTACGCACTTGAAAATAAATGTTTGTGTTAAGTTTCTTTTATGTATTTATTACATATAATATTTATGTAAAATACTTAAAGGGGAATTTATGAGTAATATTACAATTATTGAACAAAATTTTGATTCTGGTTTCAGAGGAGAATACAGAGGTTACCACATAGATACAAGGTTAATTGATAAGCCACAACTTTTTTCTCCAATATATATAAAAATGTCAAATTTTCAGTCTGTTTCTTCATTTATAAATATTTTCATACTTGCTTTCCAATTTTATGATTGTATACGATATTTAAATAATAAAATTGAATATATATATCGGTCAAAACCAAAAGCTGTAATTCCGAATATTTATGAAGTAAATATAGAAAAAGAAAATATTATACATTCAATGAAACGTATAACTGATGATTTGATAATGGTTCTTTGTATATATTATGATTATAACAATATACTTAAGGATAATAAAATAAAAATAGCATCTATTGGTGAATTAAAATCTACAAAGGGAGCTATGCAACTAGTTCATCAAATAAAATCTGAGTTGAATTATTCAAAGTTTGAAAGTATTTTTAATACGATAAATGATTTGCATAATGCATATAAGCATAGTTGCTTATTAAACGAATCCCGAATGTTATTTACATCTGAAGGGATAGCATTATCAGCCTATTATGCGAAGTATAACAAGATTGATAAGGTTTACTTTTTAAATCATAATTTTATGCATGTTATTATCGGATTTAGTGATTTCTTATTAGAGTTTTTTGACGTTGAAGTTTGCCAAAGAATACATTTGATAAATGAAAACACTTATACTCATTCAAATGTGCCTGTTTAAGTGTGATAAAATTAAGGTTAAGATTAGGTTTAATCGGAAGGATGTAAAAATGAAAAAATGTTGTATGAGTTGTGCGTTTTGTCAAAAAGAAGTTAAATATAATATTTTTGGAATTTTTGTTCCTAATAATAATGATGTTTTTAACTTGACATTAGATGAATCTAAATCTGCTCTAAATGGTGATTTTTCTTTTATGGATAAAGAAAAAGTATATTATGATAACTGGCATGAAGAGTATAAAGAAAAGAAATTGGTTAAAGAAAAAGAAAATGAGATAGCTCAAAAACAATATGATAGAATGTTTCCTAGTATTGCCAAATTCAGTGCTTTTACTAATAAGTTCAATTCAAAATTGAACCTTGGCAGGTTTTATGCTTATGGAGATAAAAGCAGTTATGATGATTATAAGGATTTAGGAATGACTAATCCTCCACCTGATGATGTCGAATTTACCGCATTATCTTGTTATCATAAGCGTTGGAAGTCTATAAAAAATACAAATATAAATTCAAATAAAGCTAGATTAGTTGAAGAAAACGATTGTGAATTTTATTATTCGTTAGAACAAAAGGGCGAGAAAACCTTAGGTGCTTGTGTTAAAGAATTGGAAATGCTTAAACACAAGCGAATGGAGGAACTTAAGGAAGAAGAAATAAACATATCAAAGCAAGCGTTAGAAATGTCTACAAAAGCTTTAGAAGAAAGTAAAGAAACAAAACAACACATACAATCTATAGCCACTTCTGTGTCAGAAGCAATGATTATAACAAAAGATATTGCAGAATATACTAAAACCAATCAAAAGTCTGCAAGTAAACAATTCTATGCGTCAATTATAATTTCAATTATAGCGTTGCTTATTGCTATATTTTCATTTATCTCAAGTTGCAAATCTTCTTCTAATATTGAAAATTCATTAAATACGCATACGGAACAGAATAAAGAAATAATCGAAATTTTAGAGAATAAAGAATAACTTTATTATTAGATATGTGTCCTTTTACAAAAATCAAATTTATATATTATAACTCAAAAGCATTATATGATTCGTCTATTTCATCTTGATCTATTCCTATGTATCTTAATGTAATGTTTGGTGATGAATGATTGAATATCATTTGAAGCATTGCTACATCTTTAAATTGTTTATAATGATGGTAGCCAAATGTTTTTCGCATTGTATGTGTTCCAATATTAGCATTTACGCCTGTAGCTGAACAAGCTTCGTTCAATACCCTGTAAACTTGTGAACGGTCTAATCTATGCTGCTTTTGAGATTCAAATAAAGGACTATTGTCCGGTTTGTTCATAGTGAATTCATTTAACAGTTTTTCTAGTTTTTTGTTTATTGGGAATTTTTTTATTTTTCCTGTTTTTTTCTCGCAAAGTTCAATATGTGTTTTATTTCTGACATCACTTATATTTAAAGATAATATATCTGATACACGTAATCCGGAGTTTATTCCAAGGCAAAATAACACTTTATTTCTAATACTTTTTTGTGCCAGATAGTTTTCAACTGCTTTTATTTGTTTTTTATCTCGAATCGGTTCTACCAGATATTTCATTTGTCTTTCTCCTTGTGAAATAATATTAATAAGCAAATAATCCAATGTCAGCCCCTGACCGGCTAAAAATACTAAATAAAAAACTTCCGAAAATCTTTTTTTTATTTTCGAAAGTTTTTATATATTAATATTTTATGATTGTTATTATTGTTTGGTAGTTTCAACACCTTTACAGTCTTTAATTATAAAAGGTCTGACGAACGCATATGTTCCGTACATTGAGGTCAAAACTCCGGCAATACTCACTGTTTTTGCAAGTTTTTTATATTTATTTATCAAACTGCCAAGTGTTAATAATGTTGTACCTGTCATTATGCCTAAATATCCTTTAAATATTGTTCGAGGTACAAGGATTGTATCTGTCATATCAGCAGAATTCTTTGCCTTTTCGTGAAATTGGCTTAAGAAATCGTGCTTTTTAGGTCCGTTTATATTTGCTGTAAAGTTCGGTTCAATTTTATTTATACGCATAATTTTCCTCTTTTTTTGTATTAAAGCACGAACAAAATATTTTTTGCGTGTGTTTATTTGTTGGTAAAACCTGTTTTTATAATATTTTTACCAAATTTTGATTCCAGTTTGTCAAAACATTTTGCAAGTTTTGCTTTCTTTTCTGTTTCTTCAGCGTCAAGGTAGAGTGAAAGCTGTTCAGACCCTGCTTCACCTATCTTTTCTAAGAAAACACCTGTGCTTCGGTACAAAATATTCGGGTCAAAGATTTCCTCAAGCAGTTTTATTGCAATATTTGAAATTTCCAACTCAAAATCAACAGGAGCCAAGAGCTCTTTTTTAGTGTAAAACACTCTGAAATCTTTAGTCCGAAGCATAACACCGATTGCCGAACATTTAGTGTTATATGAACGGAGTTTGCGGCAAGATGTATGAATATGTCTGTTTAGTTCATTTTTTATAAAATTAAAATCAGATGTAAAAATTCCGAAAGCGCGGGTATTTTGAATAGATTTAGGTGGTTTTTCAGCGTTTGTAACTTCTGAAACCATTTCGCCCAAAAGTTCATGACGCATTTCTATTCCATGAATTCCGATTGTTGATTCGAACCATTTGTCTGTTTTTTTTATAAGTTCTTCTGCTGTCAGAATTCCGTAGCGTTTCAAACTATTTGTTAAACGCCTCCCGATTCCCCAGACCTCTTCTATTTTGGTCTTTTCAAGTTCTTTATGAATTTTTTGTTTACCTATCAAATAAACTCCTGAAGATGATTTTTTAGATTTATCAGATGCAAGTTTTGAAAGAGTTTTTGTAGAACTTACCCCGATAGATACCGGTATATCAGCATCTTGTAATATTTTTTCACGAAGGTAAATTGCAAGTTCTCTGTAATTTTTTTTATAAAGCTTTGTCAAGCCTGTTAGGTCTACAAATGCTTCATCCACAGAATATACCTGTACATATGGACTGAAATCTTTTAAAATTGACATTACTTGAGTTGAAACGATAGAATAATATTCGTGGTCCGCAGTAATATATATTGCCTTTGGATGTTCTTTTTTAGCCATAAAATAAGGTTCGCCCATTCGCACGCCCATTTTTTTTGCTTCTTTGGAACGTGAAATCACGCACCCGTCGTTGTTTGAAAGTACGCAAACGGGTTTTCCTTTCAATGTAGTATCACGTTTCTGTTCACAGGAAACAAAAAACGAGTCACAATCAACTAATGCTATGTATTTCTGTTTTGTCATATTAAAGATTATATATCTTTTTGTAACAAAAGTGCAAATTATAGCAAAAAAATCCCTTGATGTTTTTTTACACATAGTATATTATTAGAAAGCAAAAGTAGGTAGGAATATATATGAATTCAAATGAAAATTTTATGTTTCCAAAAAAATCTGATTTAGTGAAGATTAAGATATCAGATATTACATTTGAGTTACCGGATTTGAAAAATACAGATGAAGCAAAGGCTATTGTTATAGGAAAATGGCTTGCGGCATGGATTAAAGCAGATTTAGCTGCCGGTAAAATTGCAATTCGAAATATTTTGCCTTCAAAGTCAGAATTTGCGTACCTGCTAGGTGTCAGTATCGGAACGATGCAAAATGCTTTTCGATATATTGAAGATTTGGGATATGTAGAATCTAAACAATGTATTGGAACAATGGTAAGTGATTACAATAAAAATGATTCAACTGTAAGAAAACTTACATCAAAAAGGGATTTGGCTGTAGAGGCTGTAAAAAGATATATTCAAACAGGCGGGTTTAAAGTCGGTTCACAACTTCCGTCTTCGCGTACGGTTGCAACGATTGTCGGTTTTTCAGTAAATACAACAAGGCTTGCATTGGAGACTCTGGCAACTAAAAATATAATTTGTCACAGGTTTAAAAATGCTAAAGATAGTGGTTGGTCTGTTTTGACATTGGAATTTGATGTTGAGGCAAGAATTTCTAAATCTTCAGAAACTCTTGTAGATATGGTTGTTAAGGATTTAGAAAATTATATTAAAAATAATCTGAAAATTGGCAGTCGAATTCCTGCACATGCAGCTTTGGCTAAAGCTTTAAAAGCCAGTGTTAAAACTGTTCATGATGCTTTAAAAGTTTTAATTGATCGCGGGGTATTACTTGCACGTCGCGGGCGCTACGGGACAACAGTAGTGAAAATTCCAGGTGCGGAAATGTCTTTGCAAAAACCTGAAACCTCAATTTTTGCACCGGCAAAAAACACTGCATTTTACCATTATGAAAAGACTCAAAATCACATAAAAAGAATGATAGCTTCAGAGTATGAAGTTGGAGATAAACTGCCTTCAATTCAGGAGTTATCAAAGTCTTTGGATTTAAGTCCTAATACAATTAGAAAGGCTTTTCATAATCTAGCCAAAGAAGGTTATCTTGTATTTTCGCGTGGACGTTATGGCGGAACATTTGTAATTGATATTCCGGAAGTTGAATCTCAAACTTTCAAATGGCTTGCCGTTAATCCTCAATATGCTAAAGAATATTCCGAATTGCAATCAGAAAATTAGTTACGGCTTTTTAGGAAAACCGGCTTTTTCTAAATCTGGCAGCTTGTCATATGTCAATACATACGCTGCTGGACTTGTTGCGTCCAGTTTACAGGATTTTGCATTTTGATAGTTACATAGTCCTTTATAGAAAGCTGGAGAAGACCAGGTGTGTATTTTATAATACGGGACTAAATTATAATTATCTCCAAAGCTTGTAACAGGAAACATATCTTTTCCCACTCTGTTAGGGGCTGATTTCCCATTTGCATCTATTACAATATTTAATGTTCCGCTATTTCCAAATGCATTCATTCTTGACATTGCAACTACTGCTCCGTTGTATAATTTGTAATAGCATACACCTGATTTGTCAGCACCCAAATTTGCACCAATGGAATAGGTTGAGTAATTAGCATTTGTTCCATCCAGAGCATAACTTCTTTTAGGCAGCCAGCTTAAAAGTTCTTTTCTGTTTCCGGGTAGGTAACACTTTTTATCACTATATTTAAAATGTCTGTCAATATTTGAGGCAATAGCTTCTATTTCCGGTGCTTCATATTTATCATAACAACTGTTTCCTTGACAATCTTCACTTTCTTCCATTAGTCTAACTGCATTGTTAATAATAGAATAACTTTGTTTAAATTTATTAACTATCTGTTTTTCAAATAGATGAGCTTTTAATGTTGGAATTGTCATCGCAGCTACTATACCAATTATCCCGAGTGTAATCAGTGTCTCTGCCAAAGTAAAGCCCTTTTTCATAATCTCTCCTGTCAATATTGTATTATTATCTTTCAATATATTGATATTACATGTCATTATATTCACTTATATAAATTTAGTCAAGGTTATATAATTATGCAATGGAGAAAGATTTTAGATATATTATCGGACGTAATATTAAAGCTGAACGATTAAGAAAAGATATTACTCAGGAACAATTTGCCGAGTTGATTGATATGAGTGTAAGTTATGTCAGTAAGCTTGAACAAGGGTTGACTTCTCCTACTGCATTGGCACTTTATAAAATGTCCTGTGTTCTAAATGTCCCAATGGAAGAGTTTTTTAAGGGAATCTCTAAATTGTAAATATTATTCAATATTTTTGACATGACTTATTCTTATCTGCCATAATAAGAAAAACAGACTGTGATTAGGTAGAATATGTACATAAAACAATTAGAGATAGATAATTTTAAATCATTTGCCAATAAATCGGATATCCCTTTACTAAAAGGTTTTACTACAGTTTCCGGACCAAACGGGTCAGGAAAAAGTAATATCATTGATAGTGTCATGTTCGCTCTTGGGCTTAGAACAGGTTCAGCTTTGCGTATTGAAAATTTATCTGATTTTATTACAACTTTTAACAATAAAAACGAAGCAATGGTAAAAGTTGTATTTGGTGATGTCGACGGCGATAAGGAGTTATCTGTTGCGCGGAGGATTAAAAAGACTAATCAAGGATTTGCAAGTACATATTATCTAAATGATAAAGTTGATACTTTAACAAATATCAGAGGAATTTTAGAAAAATATAATATCACACCAAACAGCTATAACGTTATGATGCAGGGTGATGTTAACAGTATTGTAATGTGTTCGTCCAAGGTTCGACGCGGAATTATTGATGAAATAGCAGGGGTTGCAGATTTTGACAGAAGAATAGATCAGGCAACAGGAGAGCTTAAAACTGTTGAACAGCGTGTTGAAGCCGCTATGCTTATTTTAACAGAGGTAGAAAAAACTCTTGAACAATTAAAATCAGAACGTGAAGTTGCTTTGAAATATAAAAAATTACAAGAAGAAAAATCCGGACTTGAAGCACAAATTGGTACGGTGAAGTTCTTTGATCTTAAACGTAATTTAGAATTAGCTCATGAAAATATTCTTCAATCTAACAAAAAGTTAAAAGAAGAACAGGCTAATAAAAAAGATTTAGATGAAAAAATTAAGTTAATTAATGAAAAATATAAAGAGCTTGATGAAAAACTAAAAGAGCAAGGCGAAGATGAACGTAACAAATTAAAAGATGCTCAAAGTGATTTATCTGCTCGTATTCAGATTAAGAAAAACGCTATTGATTATTCGGATACACAGATACAAAAAGGGCTTCAATCAATCGAAAACGCTAAAAACGGTATAGAATCTTACAAGAAAAAAATCGAAGATGAACGATTAAATATCAAACTTGCACACGATAAAACCGGAATTATTGAAACTCAGTTAAAGGAAAAGAAAGAAGAATTATCTAAAAAACTTGCCGATATTTCTGGGTTAAGCTCAACAGCTGATAAATATATCCAGGAACGCAATGATGTTTCACGTTCTTTGGACAGTTTAAAAGATAAAGATAATGAACTTTTAAAACAGTCTTTACCGAAGGAAAATGATTTAAGAAACCTTAAAAAAGAAGTTGAAGAAGCTAAAACATTTATAGAACAGGCAGAATCAGCTAAAGCAAATTTTGGAGATAACAAATCTTTAAAAGAACTGGAAGTTAATAACCTCAAAAAAGAAATGGATGAATTGAAAGAGATTCAGACCAAAACAATGCAGCAGCTTGATGATGCTAAAACTGCAATTGAACATTATGACCATGATGTAAGGGCTGCTTATAGAAAATTCTCTGATATGGAAGCTCAAAGACGTGCTGCATCGTCTTCGGGGTCAAGTATTCCAATTACAACGGTTATGAATGCAAACCTTGAAGGTGTTCATGCTCCTTTGATGCAGTTAGGTACAGTAGATGAAGAATATTCACTTGCTTTGGATATCGCTTTTGGCGGGAGATTAGCTCATATTGTTGTTGATGATACGCATGCAGCATATGTTGCTATGGAGCTTTTAAATTCCTCCCGCGCAGGACGTGCTACATTTATTCCTCTGAATAAAGTTAAAAAAGCACCGTCACGCTTACAGCTTCCAAAAAATCGAGGTGTGATTGATTTTGCAATAAATCTTGTAGATTTTGATGATATTTATATTGATGCGTTTTTCTACGCAGTAGGCGATACTTTAATCGTAGAAGACGCGGATGCTGCTGAACCTCTAATGGGTCAGTACCGTATGGTTACACTTGACGGTAAGCTTTATGAAAAATCCTCAGCTATAACTGGCGGTTATGTTAAAAAGTCTATTTTCGGGTTCGGGCAGAATGATGATAAAGAACTTGAAAACGCTAAAGCAAAACTCGATGAACTTCAGCGTAAATATGATGAAGCAGTAGCACATAAGAAAGAATTAGAAGAAAAACTTGATAAGGTAAGAGTAACTTATTCATCATCTTCTACAGAATACTCTAAGGCAAAAATCGAGCTTTCAAATATGTCATCACAGTTCGAAAACAGTCAAAATCTTCTTGAAACAAAAAGAGCTTTTGTAACTGAAAACGAACCTAAAATTGATGTTTTTAACTCTGAACTTGATAAAATTGAAGCAAAGCGTGTTGAACTTGCTGATAAGATTCAGGAAGCTCAGGATAAGTTAACAGAGCTTGATAATCTCTTAAATGACAAAGATTTAAAAGATCTGAAAGAAAAAACTCAAGGTATTGAAGATGAAATCAGACATCTAAATAACAGTATGTTAGGTGTCCAAAACGAAATTAATGGTTACAACAATACTATTAAATTTAACGAACAGCTTATAGTTTCAAAAGAAGATGATATTAAAAACACAACTAGAAATAACGAATCTCTTGAAAAAGACAAAGAAACTTACAAAGCTGAAATCGTTCAGTTAGAGGAGCAATTAAATACCCTATCTGATAAAATTGCTGTAATTGATGCAAAAATCGGAGAACTTGTGAAAGAAAAAGAAGAAATTCATAAAAGTTTAGTCGATTTGCAAACCAATAGTGCAGTAAAATCATCTGAAATCGACAGAATTAATGAGCAGATTGAAGCATTTAAAACAAGACGCCGTGAGCTGGAACCTCAATTAAAAGAAGCATCAGAACTTCTTGAATCTAACGGTGTTGAACTTGATAAGCTTGAACCTGTTCAGATTTCTATTGATGAGCTGAATGCAAAAATTCAGCGTCTTGATAAGAGAATGCAAGAACTTGGCGATGTAAATATGCGCGCAATTGTTTCTTATGAAGAAAAAGCGGCAAGAAAAGAAGAACTTGATACCCAGATAAATACTTTGTCTACAGAACGTCAGTCAATTTTAGATAAAATGAACGGGTTTGAACAGCAGAAAAAAGAAGCATTTATGACAACATTTACTGCCATAAATGAAAACTTCAAAGATATTTATCATCAATTATCAGAAGGGGAAGGAAGACTTATTTTGGAAAACGAAAAAGATCCTCTTTCTGCCGGCATGACAATTGAAGCTAAGCCTCGTGATAAAACAACAAATAATAAATTAGGTGCTTTATCCGGTGGTGAAAAAGCCTTAACAGCTTTAGCTCTGGTATTTTCTATTCAAAGATATCTGCCGGCACCATTCTATGCGCTGGATGAGGTTGATGCAAGTTTAGATACAATGAACGTGGAAAGAATTGCAGAAATGGTTAAAAAGCAATCTTCGGATACCCAATTCCTTGTAGTAAGTCACCGAAGACCGATGATTGAAGCTGCAAACCGAACAATTGGTGTTACACAAAAAGAAAAAGGTAAAACAAAAGTTACAGGTGTGAAACTGAGAGAAGACAATGATGAACAATAATTCTTTAAATATGCAGGATTTAGAATCTTCAATATATGGAAAACCCGGTGAATTTGATTCAAATGACGGGATAGGTATCCTTGTAGATATGGCAAAACAAGGTAAAATTGACCCGTGGAATATTGATATTCTTGATGTTACAGAAAAATATCTTGCACGAATGATTGAATTAAAATCATTAAATCTTCGTGTTGCTTCAAGAACACTTCTTTTTGCCTCAATTCTATGCAGATTGCAGTCAAATGTTCTGGCGGGGCTTTCACTGGAAGAGTTTCAGGATGCACCGGAAGATGATGTAATTTACGATGATGATGGTTTTATTGTTGAATATCCGGATGAAAATCAGGAATTTATTCCGACAAGCAACGTTGTTAGTTTTGATGAAGCGCTTCAACGTCGTACAAGTATCAGGCTTAATCGTAACCGCGTTGTTACTTTGAAAGACTTGATTAAACAATTGGAATTCTATGAAAAACTTGAAAAAAGAGCTTCTATGAAAAGTGCTCACGAACGTGCAAAACGTCATGTGAGAAATTATTCAAGACTTACACCGGATGAAATCGTTTCAATGGCGCACGAAGAATATATTGAAGAATCTGTTTTGAAGTTAAAAGATAATTTAGAACAAATATTTAATCATCAAGACAAAATAGAATTGAACGAATTAACAATACTTGGAATGGATAAAATCAGCGCGTATCTGGCTTTGTTATTTTTAAGCCGTGATACGGATTATGAACTTGAACAAGAAGAATTTTATTCTGATTTATATGTAGTAAAAGGCGGTAAAAAGTATGCAGCAGTTGAAGTCTAGAATTGAAGCGGTTCTTTTTGTTACCGCAAAAGCTCTCACAGCAGATGAAATTGCAGTGTATCTGGATTCAGAACCTGAAATTGTTGAAGAAGCTCTTTTAGAGTTGATTATGGATTACGCATCACGTGACGGTGCGTTGGAAATTGATGATGAAAACGGTTATATTTTGCAAGTGAAAGAAGATTACAGCGATATTGTAGAAAAAATATGTCCGATAGATTTATCTCCGGCGGTTTTAAGAACACTTCTTGTTATTGCATTGAAAGAGCCGATTCGCCAGACTGAGCTTGTGAAATTGCGTTCAGCAGCATATGACCATATTGCAGAACTTGTGGAAAAAGGACTTGTTTCAAAACATAAAGATAAAAACGGCAGAAGTATTAATGTTAAAACTACTCCGAAATTCGCTGAATATTTTAAGCTAAAAGGTGATACAAGAGCTTTGGCGCGACAATTGGAAATGGATTTGGCAGAAAAAAATAATGCGTAAATTTTTATTATTTGTATTTCTTGTAGTATTAGTAATTGCGCTTATTTATAAATCACCGTTTTCAGCGCTTTATAACTACAATAAGGCAAAGGATTTATATCAGCAGGGGCAATATGAGCAGTCTCTGCCATATTTTGAAAAATCCTTATTTGCAGATTCTAAAGGCTTTTTGACAAGATTTTTTTATGTGATGGCACTGTCAAAAGCTGAACCAAAATATTCTGTGCAGAAAAAACTTTATGAAATGTCAGAATCCAAAATTGATGATGAAGCTTCAAGATATGCAAAGGTTCAAGTTCGCAGACTTCGTTATAAACTCCTTGGAGGACTCGAATTTAATTATATTCACAATGCTTTAATGGGTAATGATATATTACGCTGGGATATAAAATCGTTTCCGCTAAGGGTGTATTTTGAAAATCCTGAATCTGTTCCTAGATATTATATTGATTCAATTGAAAAAGCTATGATGCTTTGGTCAAATAGCACTAATTTTGTTAAGTTTACCCGTGTTGATGATAAAAATAATTCTGATATTTATATCAAATTTAAAGATAATAAAAAAGAGTGTGAAGGTGAACAATGCCGTTTTGTTACAGCTTATACTGAACCCAATATTAGTGATAAAGTTTTGAAACAAATGACTTTAACTTTTTACAAAACAAATCCTTTAAATAAAGGCTTTACTCAAGGTGAAATTTATAATACAGCGCTTCATGAGTTAGGGCATACTTTAGGAATTATGGGACACAGCGATAATCCTAGAGATTTAATGTTTTCAATGAGTGATAGTGCAAATAACAAATATTATCCTTTTGCTCAAAGTATGTCAAAAAGAGATTTACAAACTCTTGTTTTGCTTTATCGCTTAAAACCCACAATTTCAAATGTTAAAGGTTTAGAAGGTGAAAGTTTTTATTATCCTCAATTAATTATCGGTAATGATGATGTTCGTTTACAAAAGAAGCTTGAAGAATACAAATCTTATATTAATGAATATCCTGAAATGGCATCGGGATATGTAAATTTAGCTTCCATTTACGGTGATATGGGGGATTTTGAATCTGTATTACAAACACTTGATAAAGCAGAAACCTATGCTCAAACTGTTGATGAAAAATATATTGTAAATTATAATAGAGCTGTGACATATTATAACTTGCAGCAGTATGAAAAAGCTATAAACTTTGCAAAAGTTGCACAAGCTTTTAAAGATGAACAAAGTATTCGTGATTTAATAAACGATATTTTAGAAGCAAAAGATTAAGTATTTTGCTGCATTTGCAAAATTTTCTATTGCTTTAGTTAATATTTTTTTTAGAAATGACAACTGCATTAGATAGTGAAATACCTCCTGTTTGTGCCGGACGGTTTACGATTTTGCCGTTTACATACATAACGGTAGAACCTCCGCCATCCAGATTGATTGCGTTTGTACATCCTAATGATTTCATAAGGTTTGCAAGTTCGACAAGCGTAAGCCCGATAGAGCTTCCTTCTCTGCCGTCTGCTGTTATGAGGATTAAATCATTGTCTTTTGTGTAACCGATTGCAGTACGCGGATTTCTACCGCCTATAGATTGAAGTTTTTGTGCACTCATATCAACGAATACTTCGCTGTCTTTGACTAAATACGGTCCGCCGCTTATTATGTGTTTTACATTTTCCCATTTTGGATTGGTATTTATTTGAATATCAACATATTCTGCGCCGAATAATTTGCCAAGTTGAGATTTTGGTCCGACCAGAACGTACCCGTTTTCGGGAATAGAAAGGGGATTGGCGGAAGCAGCCGTAATTTTGTTTCCAACAATTTGAAGCTGGACACCATACTGAGGTGAAGCAGGGGCGTATTTTCCCCAATCCCTTGTATAAGCTAAAATATATGAGGATAGCATTCTTGGCTGATTTATATTATCGATTTTAATTTCGTGTCCGTTGCCTGAAATCCTAGCATCAAGCTGCACTCTGCCGACATCATACCCGTTTTCGAAAATTCCTAACGCAACCCTGTCATAAATAGGGCCTGTATAAATTTTGCCGTCAATCATAAGTGTGCCGAGAGGAACTCCGGTTTGAGGTTTGAAGAATCCTCCGTTAATTGCAGCGATTGAATTAGTGTTTTGTGCGATTGTTTTAAGGGTTCTTCTGTTTGGTAATGTTGTTGATGCGATTGCAGGTTTTACTTCAAAATCTGATGCAACTTTACTGTTCATCTCAATAACATTTATTCTTACCGGCTTGCCGCTGAAATATTTAACCATTTTGATATGTTTTACACCGTCAGCAATATTATTTACAGTAAAACCTTTGTATTTTACACTGATTCTATTATCAAATTTTTCTTTTCTAATTTCTGGGTTAAACTCTTCTTTAATTTGGGTTGTTATGTTTCTTAAGACAGGAGTTGTAGTTGCATTATTAGCCAATAAATCGCTTGCTAAAATTGGTGGCTGGAATATTGTATGAGTAAGGACTAAAGTTAGAAAAAGCGAGAGTGTCAGAACATATTCGCATGTCCTTACCGGAATTATAAATTGTTTGCGTTCAATAAGTGTATCCATAGTGTCACCTGAAATTAGAAGTAACGGATACCTTTTTGTTTTTAGAGTGGTGTGGGGAATAACACTCATCAGAGACCTATGTGGGCAAATAGGGTGTTCCTACTATTATTGTAACATATTTTTACAAATACTTCAATTCTTTTGATAGCAAGGGTTTTACAAAACTAAATAGTGGATTCAGTACACTAATTTAGTGCAAATTTTCTAAAATATCTTTGAGCATTTTTACAGTTGTTTCATCTTTAACAACTGTATTTTTACCTAGAGAAATTATTTTTGAAGGATTATTATATGGTTTATTAAACTCAAATAATGCAAAGTTGTTATTATTAAATTTAATATTAGTTAAGAGTAGAATCAGATTATTATTGTAGCTTGTTTTTTGTATATTTACATTAACTTTATTTTTACTGATTCCTGAATAATGTGAACCTAATAATATTGAGTTTTTGAGTTTATTAAATGCAAGGTTTACGGTGTTTTCAATAAGATTTTGTGGTGCATTTCCTGAAAAAGAAATAGTGTCTCTTGATAATTTCTGATTATGTATTGGAGTATATTTATTTTTCTGATAATTATTAATTCTCACACCAAAATTACAGGTGTTTATAACCTTAGTAATCATATGATATTTCCTTAAAACTAATGATAAATGTATCTATATTATTAATTTAATATAAAAAATGTAGTCATGTCAATATTTTAATCAATGTCTACAGGTGCCCGCATAATTTTTTCTATTGCTTCTCGGGCTGTGAAAACAAGAGCTTCCGGGACATTGTCAATTACAGTAAGTTGGCGTAAAACATCAACGACACGTTTAAATGCACGTACAATATCACCTTCACCCATTTCAATTTGACCTGATACTGTTTCCCATTCGGCACCTTCAACCCAGAGTTCAATAAGTGAGCTAAAATAAGGGTTTATGTTTATTGGAGCTTCAATATCGTGACAGGTTTGTGCTTTGAATAATTTTTTCTTTATGTTTCGAATATGGTTAAGAGTTTTTCTAACCGGTTCTGAGAACGGAATATACGGGATTTCAATTCTTAATTCTTCTGTTGTGGTCGCACAAATTACACCTGCAAGCTGAGATGGTGTAAGATTTTCCAAAACTCCTGAAAATATAATTTCAGCAAGGAAAAGTTCGTTTTCAGAACGAATTTGTGATGTTGTTTTACCTTTTTCTGTCGGGTAATCATTTTTAAGATATCCGTATTCTTCCAGAACTGCTTTATGTGCTAAAAATTTATTCCAGTAAATATCCTTTTGTTTTTCAATTTCTTTTTCAAGTTTTTGTTTTTTACTTAGAATTCTTTTTGTTACTTCTATGTTTTTTGAATGGCGCTTGTAGTGTTTGCAAGTGTCACAAGCAAATGATTGAAGTTTTTGAAGTTCTTCTTTGTTGCGGTTTCCAAATTCAATAACCTCAGGTGAAAGTGGTCTGTGTTTTGCTTTTTCCTGACGGAGAATTTTTTTATAAGTTTGTCTGTTTTGGACATATAAAAATCGCATTCTGTCGTATTCAAAAAGCTTTTCATCAGGGTATTTGCAAGGACAATTGAAACTTCTTTCGCTAAGTTCTATATCATATTGTTCAAGCTGGCTAAGAATTGGTTTTAGTCTGAAATCTGATGAGTAGTAACCAAAACTTTTCAGGATAAGTTCTTTGGATTCTTCCGGTGTGAATCTTTGAAGCAGGTTAAGAACCATAGAATAGCTTGGTGAGAATTTACTTTCTAACGGGTTTGATCCGCTTAAGACAAGTTCAGCAACTTCATCTGGTGTTTGGAAAGATGTTCCGACAATTGTAACATATCCGACTTCATCCATCCCACGGCGTCCGGCACGTCCGGACATTTGAAGAAATTCGTTTGCCGTAAGCATTCTATGACCCGAATCAGTTCTTTTACTTGTTGAACTGATTACTGTAGAACGTGCCGGCATATTAATACCTGCAGCAAGTGTTTCTGTAGCGAATACAACTTTTATAAGCCCTTGTTGGAAAAGTTTTTCCACAAGATTTTTCCATGCCGGCAATAACCCTGCATGGTGTGATGCTACCCCTTGGATTAGGTATTCTATGTGTTTATTTCCGTATAGGTGAGGATTTTCTGCAATAAATTCTTCAATAAATGCTTTAATTTGCTCTTGTTCAGCTCTTGTATTTAGTCCCAGTCCTGAACATTTTTGCATTTGTTCATCACATTTCTTACGCGAAAATGTAAAATATATTGCAGGAAGCATGTCGTTATCTGCAAGGTTTTGGATAATTTGTTTTACATAAGTTCTTTTTCTTTTGTCTTTGCCTTTTGCCCATTGCGGTTTTTCGGGACGAATTTTCTTGTTTAATTTGCCATCCGGAGTTAGCAGCGGCAGAAGCTTAAATGGCTGAGAACTGTCAAAATACTGAAATCTTAAAGGTACAGGTCTAAAATCTGTATTAACAAGATTTGTTTTTGAGTGAACAGTATTTATCCAGTTTGTAAGCTCATCGCAGTTGGCAACAGTTGCAGAAAGTGCGATTATTTGAATATTTGTCGGGCAATAAATTATACTTTCTTCCCAAACTGTTCCGCGTTGTTCGTCGTTCATATAGTGAACTTCATCAAGGACAATGTATTTAACGTCTTTCAGGTTATCAGCAACTGCGCCGAAGTTTGTACCATATAGCATGTTTCTAAAAACTTCGGTTGTCATAATTACAATTTGAGCCCCACGGTTTATAGAAGTATCACCTGTTAAGAGTCCGACTTTATCAGTCCCGTATTTTTCTCCAAAATCATAAAATTTCTGGTTAGAAAGAGCCTTTAAAGGTGTTGTATAAAAGATTCTTGAACCTTGTTCAAGCGCTCTGTGAATAGCGTGCTGTGCAATTACGGTTTTACCTGCACCTGTTGGAGCGCAAACTACAACGCTTTCTCCTTTATCGATTGTTTCACACGCCTCTTTTTGAAAATCATCCAACTCAAACGGGAATTCGTACATTTATTTTATCCTTTAATGCTATTCTATTTATATTATAACATATTTTTTATAATTATGTGTTTTTGTTAAAATGTCATCATATATAGCAAAAAATAATATTTACGGCTATTCTTACTTAAACTGATAAATAAAGGAGTATAATTATGCAAGTGAATTTTAATACACAAAACACTGTCCGTCCGCAATTTGGTATGGCAATTAAGGCAACACCGGAAGCTATGGATAATTTAGTTAAAAAATTTAATAAAGTATCTGATTGGGTTGAATTTAATCGATTAGTTAATAAAGCAGAACACAATGATTTTGCTGATGTATTACTAACTGCAGATGGTAATAAAATTGCAGTTCAGGTTGGACCTTTCAAGTTGAAAGAAACTGCTTTTTCAAAACCGCTTAGAATGATTGATATTGCAGTTGAAAGGGCCGAAAATTTAAAAATAGAAAATGGTGCTCTTGTATTAAAAGCTGATGAAAATTTTGAACGTAATCTCAGAAACCGAGTACAAGTTTTGCCTTCTCAAAAATCAGTACCTGAACCTGAAATCAATTTAGAAGTTTAAAAAAAGACTCCGATATTTCGGAGTCTTTTTTGTTGCTAGATTTTATCAAATCCGGTGTATTTTCTAAGAACTTCCGGAATTATTATTGTTCCGTCCTCTTGCTGGAAGTTTTCAACGATTGCTGCAAATGTTCTGCCGACTGCAAGTCCGGAACCGTTAATTGTGTGGATGAATCTTGTTTTACCGGTTGCTTTTTCTTTGTAACGGATATTAGCACGTCTTGCCTGATAATCGCCGAAGTTTGAACAACTTGAAATTTCTTTGTATGTACCATATGATGGCATCCAAACTTCTAAATCCCAGCATTTGTTAGCTGAAAAACCAATATCAGCAGTACATAAAGCAACTTTTCTGTATGGAAGTCCTAAAAGCTGCAGCATTCTTTCGCCGTCTGCTGTAAGTTTTGCGTGTTCTTCAGCTGAAGTTTCAGGTGTTGTATATTTTACCATTTCAACTTTATTAAACTGGTGAACTCTGATAAGTCCTCTTGTATCTTTTCCGGCAGACCCTGCTTCACGTCTGAAACAAGGTGTATAAGCTGTCATATATTTAGGAAGCTCATCTTCAGATAGTATTTCACCTGAATATATATTTGTTACAGGAACCTCTGCTGTTGGGATTAAGTATAAATCTTCATCAACACATTTATACATATCTTCTTTGAATTTTGGAAGCTGACCTGTACCTGTCATTGTTGCCGCATTTGCCATAAATGGTGGTAAAATTTCTTCATAACCTTCGTTTTCTGTATGCTGATCAAGGAAGAAATTTATGATTGCACGTTCTAATCTTGCGCCTTTACCTCTATAAAGACTGAATCTTGATTGAGAAATTTTTACACCGCGTTCAAAATCAACAAGATTTTTTTCTTCACATAAATCCCAGTGAGCTTTTGGTTCAAATCCAAATTCAGTTGGATTTCCCCAGGTTGAAACAACAACATTATCATCTTCAGATGTTCCGACCGGTGTTGTTTCATCAGGAATATTTGGTGTATGTAAGAGTACATCACGCTGCTTAGTATCAAGCTCGTTTTGCTTTTCTTCTAATTCTTTTATTTCATCACCAAGCTGGCGAACTTCTTCTTGAATTGCATCAGTGTTTTCACCATTTTTTTTCATCATACCGATTTTTTGAGATTCGGATTTTCTTTTTGCGCGAAGTTCATCGGCTTGAGTTTGAATTTTTCTTCTTTCTTCGTCTATTTTTATAACTTCATCAATAGATAATTCAGGATTTCTTCTTTTTAATAATTCGTTAATCTTTTCCGGATTTTCTCTAATTAGTTTAATATCAAGCATTTTCGCCTCTTTCTTTTTTACTAAACAGCATACTTATTCTAGTTTAAAGATATTTTAGAATCAAGTAAAATCTAAAAAGTAAATCTATAAAGTAATACTTTTGTCCCTGTTTTTGTAAATATACTTTGCAATAATTAAAAAATAATGTATAATATCATTAACTATAGGGAGATGTGATGTTTAAAAAGTTAGCAAAACAATTAAAAACAGAACGGGTTGAAAACTCTTGTTTTCCAATGAGTTCGCCTGCACATTCTCTTAAAGAACAAACAAAAAATTCTTTTTTGAGAAGTTTATCTAAGCATGCCCTTAATCTTTATGAAAGAAAAACAGATATAACAAACTTTACACGTTTAGCTCTTTCAGATCCTGAAAATACATCCCATAATAAAATCGTAAATGAGATTTTTAGTAAGGAAGGTTTTGTTGATCCGTTTAGTGATGATGAATTATTCTCTTTGTCAGAAAATGAAAAATTTTTAAAGGATTTAGGTTTATAAACTGCAGGTTTGGGTTCGTCCTAAGTCCGTTTATATCTTTGTTTACCCCTTGAAACTTTTTCTTTTTGGTGTATACTTTTTATATAAGAAGAGATAGGAGTAAAAAATGTTCGAACGTTTTACAGAAAAAGCAATAAAAGTTATTATGCTTGCTCAAGAAGAAGCTCGAAGATTAGGTCATAACTTCGTTGGTACAGAACAAGTTTTGTTAGGCTTGATAGGAGAAGGTACAGGTGTTGCCGCAAAAACTCTTAAGTCTATGGGGGTTAATCTTAAAGATGCCCGAACCGAAGTTGAAAAAATTATCGGCAGAGGCTCAGGTTTTGTTGCAGTAGAAATTCCATTTACACCTCGTGCAAAAAGAGTGTTGGAATTATCTTGGGATGAAGCAAGGCAATTGGGTCATAATTATATTGGTACAGAACACCTTTTATTAGGCTTAATCCGTGAGGGAGAGGGCGTCGCAGCAAGAGTTCTAGAAAATCTTGGCGTAGATTTAAATAAGGTCAGAAGTAATGTTGTTAAAATGCTTGGTGAATCTAAACCGGCAGCTGGTTCTTCCGGCTCCTCTTCAACAGGTTCTTCTTCAAGCACCAGTGGAAAAACTAAAACCCCTAGTCTTGATGAATTCGGCAGAGATTTAACTTTAGCTGCCCAAGAACTTCGTTTAGACCCTGTTGTGGGTAGAGAAAAAGAAATTGAACGTGTTATTCAAATTTTGGCAAGACGTACTAAAAATAACCCTGTACTGCTCGGTGAACCTGGTGTAGGTAAAACAGCAGTAGCAGAGGGTCTTGCAATCAGAATCGTTAATGCTGAAGTTCCGGATGTTTTAGACGGTAAAAAAGTTATCCAGCTTGATATGGGACTTTTGGTTGCCGGTACTAAATACCGCGGCGAATTTGAAGAACGCTTGAAAAAAATTATGGATGAAATTCGTCAGGCAGGAAATGTTATTCTTGTAATTGATGAAATGCACACACTTATCGGTGCCGGCGCAGCTGAAGGCGCAATTGATGCCGCTAATATCTTAAAACCTGCACTTTCACGTGGTGAAATTCAAGTAATCGGCGCTACAACATCCGATGAATATAGAAAATATATCGAAAAAGATTCAGCTTTGGAAAGACGTTTCCAACCGGTTATGATTGATGAACCGTCAATTGATGAATCTATCGAAATTATTAAAGGTTTAAAACCTAAATACGAAGAGCACCACAGATTGATAATTTCTGATGATGCAATTGTTGCAGCAGTAAAATTGTCAAGCAAATACGTTAATGACAGATTCCTTCCGGATAAAGCTATTGACGTAATTGATGAAGCAAGTTCAAAAGTTAGATTAAAAGTTTCTAATCTTTGCCCTGAAGCAAAAGAACTTGAAAAACAATTAAAAGCTCTAATAAAAGAAAAAGAAGAAGCTATTAGAAATCAGGAATTTGAAGAAGCATCTCAACTTCGTGATGATGAAGCTGATTTAAGAGATAAAATAAGAGAAGTGTCAGCTAAATGGCGTGAAGAACACGAAGCAAATAAAGCTACAGTTACTGCTGAAAATGTTGCAGAAGTTATTGCTATGATGACTGGTGTGCCTGTAACAAAACTTACAGAAGGTGAATCAGAAAGACTTTTAAGACTTGAAGATACTCTTCACCAAAGAGTTATCGGTCAGCACGATGCTATTGTTGCTATTTCAAAAGCAATCAGACGTGCTCGTGTTGGTTTGAAAGCTCCAAACAGACCAATTGGAAGTTTTATCTTCTGCGGTCCTACAGGGGTTGGTAAAACTGAACTTGCAAAAGCGTTAGCAGAAGCTATGTTTGGTTCTGAAGATAATATGCTGAGAGTTGATATGTCAGAATTCATGGAAAAACATTCAACTGCAAAACTTATCGGTTCACCTCCTGGATATGTTGGTTACGATGATGGCGGGCACTTATCAGAACTTGTCAGAAAGAAACCTTATTCTGTTGTCCTTTTTGACGAAATTGAAAAAGCTCACCCTGATGTATTTAATATCATGCTTCAAATTCTTGATGATGGTCGTTTGACAGATTCTAAAGGACGCCACATTAGTTTCAAAAATACTGTAATTATTATGACATCTAACGTTGGTGCAAGTATGATTCAAAATACTTCAAAACTTGGTTTCTCAACTGCTGAAGATGAGTCAAAAGATAAGTACGAAAAACTTAAAGATACAGTTTCAGAAGAAATGAAAAAAGCATTTAGACCTGAATTCTTAAACAGAATTGACGAAACTATTGTATTTGCTCATCTGTCTAAAGAAGAAATCAGACAAATCGTAGATTTAATGTTAAAAGACTTATTTAAGCGTTTGGCTGAAAAAGAACTTAGTGTTGAAGTTACTGATGAAGTAAAAGATCACTTAGCAGAAAACGGATATTCCGAAGCATATGGTGCAAGACCGTTAAGACGTCTAATCCAACGTAAAATGGAAGACAGTCTAGCAGAAGAAATTTTGTCTGGTAAATACGGTGCAGGTGATACAATAAAAGTAACACTTGTTGATGGTAAAATTTCTTTTGAAAAAGCTTCAAAAAGACGTACCAAAAAAGAAAAATCAATAGAAGAAACTTTAGAAGAAGTTTCTGCAGTTGAATAAGTTAATATTTAAAGGCGGCGGTGAAATTTTTCACCGCCGCCTTTTTTTATGTTGTTCTATTTAAAACTTCAGGTTTTAGTACTTTTAAATCTACCAGAGTTTTAACATATTCTTCCATTGGTCCGTTTTCTTTTAACCAGCTGTGATCTGTCATATAAGAATTTTTTAGAACTTTATTGAATTCTTCTTTATTTTTGAACAGATTCATTGCGCGTTCAATAGCTTTAGCAAATTCTATTCTATTATATTGAAGGGCATCTTGGAAATTATCAAACTTAGGTTTGAAGTTAGCAAATATTGCGTTAATTCCATCGCTAAGTCCGTCAGTTAAACCGCCAACTTTATTAACGATAGGTATAGCGCCGCTGAAAGCTGCAATTTCTTTATGAACAAGTCCGCAAGGTTCAAACCAACTTGACATAATTGTAAAGTCTGACATTAATTTACATCCGTCATATCTGCCTGGTTCAGAGAATAATCTTGCAAAAACAATTCTGTCTGCAGCTTTTTGCCCGTATTTTTGTGCAATTCTGCGTTTTACATTTAATAATTGTTCAATGTAAACCTTATCTCCAACTCCTTGCGCATAAAACACTGGTAAGTTATCTAAATCATGATATTTTTCAAGAATTTCTTCAATGGATTCTGCGTAAATATCAAGACCTTTTTGATCAACAATGCGTCCTGCTGTCGAAAATACCGGAGTATCTTTTGTTACACCTTTAAGGTTTGTCATCTCTGCAAGTTCAATGTTCATCGGGTTATTTTTACCTGTTCGAGCCATTTCTATTTCATTTATGACTTTATTCAAGTAAACTTCTTTATTGTGGTTGTGAGTTTCTACTATATTTTCATTTGTAGGTACTCTCAAAGAATTTTTTTCAAGTCCAACTGCTTTTTCAATTTTGCGGGCAGCAGCTTCAGTTAACTTATTATTAACCTTGTCGCATCCGTTAGTAATTGGTTTATAAGTTGTATTTTCTTTTGGTACTAATTTTTGATCTAACCCGTTTTCACGAGCGATGTATTTGATGTATTCAATATCGCCATATTCATGGTATCTTGCACGCATTCTGAATATATCGTGGTTTGCACCACCAAACCCGCTATGAGATGCCATTTCGTTTCCGTAACCTTTGGATACCGGAACCAATACATCAGAATATGCTGCTGCCATTGTTTGCGGGTTGAGATTTGTTCCGTGGAATAAGCCGTTTAGAGAATCTGTATTTAAGCTTGTGCCTTTTGGCATCCAGGCATTTTTTGTAATCATTGCTGAATGTTCGCCAAATAAAATATTTAAAAGTTTTGGTTGAGAATGCCATACATTACCGGCTAGACCTGCGTTGTGCATAATAGTTATTACCGGTGTATTATATAGTTTTTCTGCGACTTTAGGGTCGAGTCCAAAGAATCTTTTAGCTGTTGTTAAAAGTTTCATCATTGCACTAATGCCGCCAGTTTGCCAATCGTTTCCGATAATAACATCGGCTCTTAATTGCTCTGATGAACTTTCTGCATTTCTTAACAGATGTTCATAGAAGAACTTATCAAAATAGAAGAATCTTTCTGTTTCTCCTGATTCATGTGTTAAATTATTATAAATTGTTTTTGCATAGCTGTCGACTTGCGGTCCGTCCATGCGGAACTTGTCAGACTTATAAAATACCGTATCATATTTTACTGTTACGGTTGGTTTAAGTATTCCTTCTTCTGGTGAGTATTTAACTTTTAAAATACCGGAGTTAATCTCAAATGGAGATCCTTTAGCAATTGCATCATTGATATTTTGTGCTAAGTCTTTTTCTAACCAAGGTTTTAAAAGCTCTAAGTCAACGATTTGTTCTATGTCTCTAGCCAAATATAATTCTACATTTTCGGTTGTTTTACCGTGTTCTGTATAAATTGGCGTATTTATAGTATTAATTTTTTCAAGTTTTGCAATTGGTCTTTCAGATTTAGAACTGATGTAGTTAAAAGTTCCATCAGCATTTTTAGTAATTGAATAATAAACGTTATCTTCTACTTGCCCTAAGTACATTGGAGTATCTACTATGAGTCTCATTTTTTGTTTATTATTTGTAATTCCGCCAAGGTTTGCCAAAACTTCACGCGGAACTGCTGACATTCCGCCTGTACTTGTAAAGTTTTTAAATTCTGAGGTTGGAATTCTAACCATTATTTCATCAGGTGGTGTCATTTGAGAACGGTCAATAATCCCAAAAATACGTTTTGCAGACTCTGTTCTTAAATTTTTCTCAAGTTCTTCAGTATGTTTACCATAACCGTTATAGACTGTAGCTAATTTTAGTTGAATTCCGTTAACTTCAACAGGAGAAAGATTAATTTCTTGAAGTCCTATAGCTTTATTAGGTTGAATTAATGATTGAAGTTTATTTGAAAAATTATTACTTATATCAGATAATTCTTTTTCTTGTTTTTGCCCTAATTTATTTAGTGATTCATTGACATCATTTACACTTTTTTCAAATTTAGAAATTATTTTTGAAAATTTTTTGTTTTTTATTGCAAGTGCTGTAGTTACTCCAAAAGAGGCAAGGGCAACTGCTGAACTTACATATGTTATAGTCTTATTATTATTTGAATTTCGGGGGGGGGTAACTGCTAAATGCTCATTATTATTGTTTGATAGAGATTTATTATTTTCGTAATTTTTTAATAATTTTGTATTGTTATCACTTTTAAAAGCTATTTGGTAAACCTTACTCATAGGTATATTCCCCTTTCTTATGCATATAAGACCCTAAAAAATATTTTTTGCTATTTAGAATTTTAAACTTAAATAATTGTTACAAACACTAATATTCATGCAGATAACAATATTTTATTACATTCAAATTTACTTGTAAAGTGTAACTTTGTTTATTAATATTGCAAAATTTTTGTTTTGTATAATAATATTTCTATCAAAAGAAGGAGTGTAATTATGTTAGAAAGAATTGAAAAATTACAAGTAGCAATACTTGGTTTGTTATTAGCATTTGGTCTTATAGCAGCAGTAAAATCGGGTGTTTCACCATTTGCCAGAAATTCTGTTACCGTAACAGGTTCAGCATATGAAATTGTTCAATCAGATTCCGGTAATTTAGAAATCTCTTTAAATGTCAGAAGACCGACTAAGGCGTTAGCTTATTCTGCTGCCAAAAAACAGCTGCCGGAAATATTAAAGTATTTGGAATCAAAAGGGTTTGATACTAAAAAAGATGTAGATGTAAAATCTATGAACGGTTATGAATCCTACAAATACACTCCAAACGGTGTTAATACAAATGAAATTGCATATTATCAGCTTTCTCAGCCGATTGTTATTAAATCAAATGATGTAAATAAAATTAAAGATGTATCTTTAGATATAACTTCATTAATGGAAAATGGTATTGATATCAATGTGCGAAATACAAATTATTCTTATTCAAAATTATCAGATTTGAAAGTTGATTTATTAAATAAAGCAACCCAAGATGCTAAACAAAGAGCTTCAGCTATGCTTAAATCAACCAATAACAAAGTTGGTAAAATTGAATCTGTAAGAATGGGTGTATTCCAGATTACTCCTGTAGATTCAACTGATGTTTCTGATATGGGTATAAACGATACTTCCACTATTGAAAAGAAAATTACAGCAGTATCAAATGTAACTTTTAAAGTAAAATAAGTTAATTTGAATACTTTTATTGGCGGCGAAACTTGTTTCGCCGCCAATTTTATATTAAGCTGTTATTATGGCTAGACTTATAGGAATCTCGGATATACACGGCGAATATGATAAATTATGCGCTGTTTTGGATAAAATTTCCCCGCAAAAAGAAGATACGATTGTATTTATGGGGGATTACATAGATAGGGGTAAAAAATCACGTCAGGTTGTTGATAAAATTATTGATATGCAAAATGTTTGTAATTGTGTTTATTTGATTGGATCGCATGAGTATGCAATGCTTCATGCCAAGCTTGATGATTATTATAATTATTTGTTCTGGAATTACGGTGGTGATGCAACAGCAGAATGTTACGGCGGATTTGAAAATATAATGAAAATTCACGGAGATTTTTTTAATTCATTAAAACCATATTATCTTACTGATAAATATTTGTTTATCCATGCCGGAATCCGTGTTGGTGTACCGTTAGAAGATCAGGATTTAACTGATATGGTGTATATCAGGAGTGAGTTTTATAATAAAAAACATCATTTGCCGCAAAAAGTTGTATTCGGGCATACAGAATTCGATGAGCCGCAGGTTCAGGAAGACAAAATCTGTATTGATACAGGATGCGGAAAATATAAACATGCACCTTTAACTGCTATTATTATTGAAAATGAGCAGGAACGTTTTGTAAATTCAGATGATTAATGAGCTAATTTAAGCAGAATAACTCCGCCAATAATTAATACAACACCTAGCATTCTCATTAGATTTAGTGCATCATGGAAAACTAGGACTCCAATTGCAAATGTACATGCTGCGCCAATTCCTGTCCATATAGCATATGATGTACCGATAGGGATTTGTTTTTGAGCTAAATATAAAAACACTCCGCTTAAAGTCATTGCAATGATTGCAAATAATATCCACCATAATTTATAAGATGAATTTGATGCCATTTTCAAACCAAAAGGCCAACCAACTTCAAATAATGCTGCAATGAATAAATAAACCCAACCCATAATATACTCCTTTTTCCGTAAAAAA